>Ga0105047_10000396_pt1 | contig 72790 bp, 60 predicted proteins | sample MAT04_FD_78384 | JGI IMG/M metagenome (GOLD analysis project Ga0105047, IMG submission 78384) | Freshwater microbial communities from Lake Fryxell liftoff mats and glacier meltwater in Antarctica - MAT-04 (megahit assembly) | ecosystem: Environmental > Aquatic > Freshwater > Ice > Liftoff... | reverse complement strand
TGGTCTGTCGGCACCTGAAAGAGTATAAGTATAAGTGGTTATGGTAATCTCATATGTAAGGTCAGCAATCTGCCTGAGGGTAATTTCCCCTGCACGGTTATGAGTTGCAAACATGGAGAAACATAATACTGTCTCTATGAAGAAAACAAGTAAAAATATTTTAATATGTTTCAGGAGAGCAAGCATCTTATTTATTTAAATCGATTTCTGTAATTGTTACATCTGCATCAAATTTGTACCCGATTTCTTTTTCTTTCCATTTTAAAATCAGAAGGTTAGTTTGATTATCCCATAAATCCAGCATCAAGGTATTAGTAATTTGAAGTTGGGTAGCATTTCCTAATTTTTCAGTCTGAAAATGTATCCAAACAGCGTCTTCATTGATTTCTGAGCTTTTATATTTTAACGCCAGCATTCTGCTTTTGTTCACTTCTAGCTGAAAGCAGGAGTTTATGTAATTTGAGATCAGTGTACTATTCGCTTTATCATCTGCCTTTTCCATTGAAACATCAGTCTGATACTTGTTCTTAAGGACCAGAGCAAAATCATCCTTAAACAATTTAAATGAAACAATATTTTCAATATCATCCATTTCCATATTACATACTGAAACATGAACAGGATGCATGGCCGGACTCCAAATCCCGATAAGGAAAACGAACAGGTTAATCAATAAATTATTCACAAATGATATTTGGATGCAAAATTACAATAAATTCCTTACTTTGTAGATAAAATCATTGCATGTCAGTATTTCAAATGTATCTGAAACTTGGCATTGAGCATATTGCCGATTTTCAAAGCTATGATCATATACTTTTCGTAATTTCTTTATGTGTTGTTTATCCGATAAAACACTGGAGGAAAATTCTGATACTCATAACTGCTTTTACAATTGGACATAGTTTAACACTTGCTCTCGCAACTTTGAATTTAATCAGATTTGAGACTGGAATAATAGAGTTTTTAATTCCATCAACAATTTTTCTTTCAGCCTTTGCAAATCTTTTTCAGAAGTCGGAAAACTTTATTAGTAATCTTCACAAATTCAAATATTTAGCTGGCCTGTTTTTTGGGTTAATCCACGGACTGGGTTTTTCAAATTACCTGAAGAGTTTGTTAGGCAAGGAAAGTAACCTTATCGGGCCACTTTTTGCATTTAATATAGGTATTGAAATAGGTCAACTAATGATAATAATAGGCATCATTGCATTATCCTTACTGGCAATAGATGTGTCAGGTGGTAAACGCCGTGAATGGATATTAATTTGGTCGGGAGCCGCTATGGGAGTATCACTGGTTCTTATGCTAGACCGTTTTCCCTGGTAGTTTCTTAATTTTCTGAGACAGATTAGAAACGCTTGAAATCTCAATATGTGAGGCTCCATGATGCCTTCCAAAATTCCCTCCCAAAACCACGATAATATCATCTTCTTTCAACTCGTTGCTTTTAAGAAGTTTTTTAAGGGCTTGCTCAATGAACATTTCATCAGTATCCTGAGGTTCGAAATAGGAGGGGGAAACGCCGAAAGACAGATTCAATGCTCGCGCAGTTTTTTTGTCGTAGCACATTGCGTAAATTGGTTTTCGTCCCCTGAAACCTGCCATATTCCTAATTGTCCTACCTGTTGTAGTATCGGCAATAATTGCTTTGGCATCGAGTTTAATACTTGCCTCCACAGCTGATCTGGTAAGGTATGACGATATGTTCGTGCTCAAAACTACTGAAGGTGTATCGTGGATATCGTTGCGACTTTTCTCAACCTCATGAGCAACTTTTGCCATCGTCTCTACTGCTTCAACAGGGTATTTTCCACTGGCAGTTTCCCCGCTAAGCATAATTGCATCGGTTTTGCTATAAATCGCGTTGGCAATATCACTCACCTCGGCACGTGTTGGACGTGGCTCGCTTATCATGGAATGAAGCATCTGAGTGGCAATAATAACAGGTTTTCTACGCTCAATGCATTTATTAACGATCATTTTTTGTATACCGGGGATTTTTTCATAAGGTATTTCAATGGCTAAATCGCCACGGGCAACCATAATTCCATATACATTATCAAGAATTTCGTCGATGTTTGCCACTCCTTCCTGATTCTCAATCTTAGCAATGATTTTAATATCGCTTTTAAAATGATCCAATAATCCCTGTACTTCCTGAACGTCTTCTTTATTTCTTACAAATGAATGGGCAATAAAATCTAGTCCGTGTTTCGCTGCAAATTCTATATACTCCTTATCTTTTTGTGTAACACTTGGTAAACTGAAACTTACTCCGGGAACGTTCACTGATTTTTTACCTTTAATTAAGCCATTATTTAATGCTTTGCAAACGAGATAGGTTCCAATTTGGTCAATGACTTCAAGTTCCAGCTGTCCGTCGTCAATTAAAATGCAATCAGTTTTTTTCATAGAATCTGTGAATTTGTCATAATTCACAAAAACCATTTCTTTAGTTGTTATTCCTGTTGAACTCCCGGAAACTTTAATTAAATCGCCTGTTTTAACTTGGATTTCGCCTTCTGCTTTAGTGATTCGAAGTTCAGGTCCTTTCGTATCCAAAAGCAGCGCAATTTTATCTGAAACTTTTCTTACATTGTCAATTATTCGAAGAGTATCTTCGGGGGTTTGGTGAGCGGTGTTCAATCTAACAACATCCATACCAGCTTTGAATAAGCGGGTAATAAACTCAACTTCGCAGTTTAAATCGGATATTGTTGCAATAATTTTGGTTTTCCTTTTCATTTTGATAATATGTTGAAATTCTGAATAATATCTTAAGTTTACGGGGACTAATAATTGTGAAAATGATTTCAATAAAAAAGCTGCAAATATATTCAAAACAAGTTTAAGTCTTTTCCCTAACAAAAAAAAGTTTCTGATAATATGGAATGGAGCGATTATCTGAAGGATTTCAGAATTTTCCTGAAACTTGAAAAGTCCTTATCCAAAAACTCGGTAGAGGCTTATACTGCTGATATTTCCAAACTTATTCAATATCTGGAGTTCAAATCACTTGATCTTAACCCTGAACAAATAAACCCTGATCATCTTACCGGACTTTTGGAATGGATAAATGAACTCGGGGCAAGTGCCAGAACACAAGCCAGAGTTGTTTCGGGCATAAAAGCATTTTACCATTTTCTACTAATTGAAGAAAAAATTTCTAGCGATCCGACAGAACTCCTTGAAACACCTAAGATTGGACGTAAACTGCCTGATGTGCTTAGTATTGAGGAAATTGACTCCTTGCTTTCAGGCATCGATCTAAGTAAACCTGAGGGACATCGTAATCTTGCGATTATCGAGGTATTGTACAGTTGTGGTCTTCGTGTAAGTGAACTAACTGATCTAAAGATTTCAAATATTTATCTCGATAAAGGTTTTATCAGAGTAATTGGAAAGGGTAATAAGGAAAGGCTCGTTCCAATTGGGGGGAAGGCTATTCGCGAAATCAATAAGTATATGCCATACAGAAACTCCCTCGATACAATTCAAAAAGACAGCCAGGATATTCTTTTTCTAAACCGGCGCGGAAAAAAGCTTACCCGGGTTATGATTTTTACAATAATTAAAACTCTTGCTAAAAATACTGGACTTAAAAAACATGTAAGTCCGCATACTTTCAGGCATTCATTCGCTACCCATCTTATCGAGGGAGGAGCTGATCTTCGGGCAGTTCAGGAGATGCTTGGGCACGAAAGCATTCTTACAACTGAGATCTATACTCATCTGGACAGGGAGTACTTGCGGAATACCATTATAAGTTATCATCCACGGTCGCATTGATTTTTGACTATATAACAAAAACTAATTTAGAATTATTTTAAGGAATTTTTGAATACCTTTGTTCTCTTAAAAAAAATTAGGCTTGTTTTTATAATTAACTCAAAAGAAAGGATAAAAAAATGTCACAAGTGAAACGCGTCTATACCTTTGGAAACAAGAAAGCTGAAGGTAAAGCTGACATGAAGAATCTGCTTGGTGGTAAAGGTGCAAATCTTGCTGAAATGAACCTTATTGGCGTTCCGGTTCCTCCGGGATTTACAATTACCACTGAAGTTTGTGCAGAATATAACAAACTTGGTCAGACTAAAGTTGTTGAACTGATCAAAGCTGAAGTTGAAGCAGCTGTTAGAAATATTGAAAGCATCATGGGTACAAAATTCGGCAGCAACGAAAATCCCTGCCTTGTTTCTGTTCGCTCCGGAGCTCGTGCTTCTATGCCAGGTATGATGGATACAGTTCTTAACCTTGGGATGAATGATGATGCTGTTGAGGGTCTTGTTCTGAAAACAGGAAACGGACGTTTTGCATGGGATTCGTACAGACGATTTGTACAAATGTATGGAGATGTTGTATTGGGAATGAAACCGGTATCCAAAGAAGATCCGGATCCTTTTGAAGAAATTATTGATCACATGAAAGAGCAGAAAGGTGTTGAAGACGACACTGACCTGTCTGTTGATGATCTAAAAGAACTTGTAAAATTATTCAAAGCTGCAGTTAAAAAGCAAACAGGAAAAGACTTCCCATCAAATCCATGGGAACAATTATGGGGTGCTGTTTGTGCAGTTTTTGACAGTTGGATGAATGAAAGAGCTATTTACTATCGCTCATTGAATAATATTCCCGAGGAATGGGGAACCGCTGTAACTGTTCAAGCCATGGTTTTTGGAAACATGGGAAATGCTTCAGGTACAGGTGTTTGCTTTTCCAGAGATGCATCAACCGGAGAAAATATTTTCAACGGCGAATACCTTATTAATGCACAGGGTGAAGATGTTGTTGCTGGTATCAGAACTCCTCAGCAAATTACAAAAGAAGGTTCACTTCGTTGGGCCGCATTAGCAATGGTTTCTGAAAGTGAAAGAGCATCGAAATTCCCTTCACTCGAAGAGATAATGCCTGATGTATATAAAGAACTTTTTGAAACACAACATAAACTTGAAGTACATTACAGCGACATGCAGGATATGGAGTTTACCATGCAGGATGGTATGCTTTGGCTTCTTCAAACCCGCAATGGAAAACGTACCGGAGCTGCAATGGTAAAAATTGCAATGGATATGCTCAGAGATGGCATCATTGATGAGAAAAAAGCTCTCAATCGTTGCGAAGCTGGTAAACTTGATGAATTACTTCACCCGGTTTTCGAAGAATCAGCCATCAAAAATGCTACAGTTTTGGCTAAAGGATTGCCTGCTTCTCCAGGTGCCGCAACAGGTAAAATTGTTTTCTTTGCCGATGAAGTTGAAAACTTCTCTTCAAAAGGTGAAAAAGTTGTACTTGTGCGTATCGAAACATCCCCTGAAGATTTAAAAGGAATGAACCTTGCACAAGGTATTCTTACCGCAAGAGGTGGTATGACATCTCATGCAGCAGTAGTTGCAAGAGGGATGGGAAAATGCTGTGTTTCAGGAGCAGGAGCTGTAAAAATCAATTACAAAACCAGAACAATGGTTTGTGATGGTAAAACACTTAAAGAAGGCGACTGGATTTCCTTAAACGGTTCAACAGGTGAAGTTTATGAAGGTAAAATTGCGACTATCGATCCTGAAATGTCTGGAGATTTCGGCGAACTGATGATATTAGCTGATAAGTATGCTACTATGAAAGTTCGTACAAATGCTGATACTCCCCACGATTCAATTGTTGCAAGAGGCTTTGGTGCTCAGGGAATTGGCCTTTGCCGCACAGAACACATGTTCTTTGAAGGCGACAGGATTAAACCAATGCGTGAAATGATTCTTGCATCTGATGAAGCAGGTAGAAGAAAAGCACTTGTTAAACTTCTTCCAATTCAAAGAGCCGACTTTGAAGGTATCTTCGAAGCTATGAAAGGCTTACCAGTTACTGTTCGCTTGCTTGATCCACCACTTCATGAGTTTGTTCCTCACGAAGAAGAAAATCAGAAAATAATGGCCAAAGAACTCGGTATTACGGTTGAAGAAGTGAAGCAAAAAGTTGATGACCTTGCTGAATTCAACCCAATGCTTGGACACAGAGGTTGCCGTTTAGGAAATACATATCCTGAAATCACCGAGATGCAGGCAAGAGCAATTATCGAAGCTGCTATCAACCTTAAGAAAAAAGGTATCGAAACTATTCCTGAAATCATGGTTCCACTTATCGGAACACTTAAGGAATACGAACTTCAGGAAAAAATCATCAGAGAAACTGCTGAAAAAGTTTTTGCTGAAACCGGACAAAAAGTTGAATATCTGGTTGGTACAATGATCGAAATTCCAAGAGCTGCCTTAACTGCTGATTTGATCGCAGGAAAAGCTGAATTCTTCTCTTTCGGTACAAATGACCTTACTCAGATGACTTTTGGTTATTCCAGAGATGATGCAGGAAAATTCCTTCCAGTTTATCTGCAAAAAGGACTTCTGAAAAACGATCCTTTCCAGATTCTCGATCGCGAAGGTGTTGGTCAGCTCGTTGAAATGGCAACTAAAAAAGGCCGTAGCGTAAATCCCAAATTAAAAGTGGGTATCTGTGGCGAACATGGAGGTGAGCCTAGTTCAGTTGAGTTCTGCCATATGGTAGGAATGAACTATGTTAGCTGCTCGCCATTCCGTGTACCAATCGCAAGATTGGCTGCTGCTCAGGCTGCGATTAATAATAAATAATCATGAGGCGATTCACATGAAAATGTGACGAAATCAAATCTGAAATAATTGGCGGTGAATTTTCTAATTCACCGCCTTTTTTATGTCGTTTAACATAAATTCATTATATTTGTGTGAAATAAATAACATAAAAATTTAAGTGGCAGATTTTTTTAAGCCAGTTTTTATGTTAACACTATATCTCCCAAATAAAAAAAATGAAAGACTTCTTAAAAGTTCTTGAACAGAAGAAAATAACGATACCTGAAGGCGCATTAACACTGCTAACCACGTGTAAAAAATTTAGCATTTTCGATTCCGTCGAACATTTGGCAATTGCAGCTGTGGGTGGATTAGGTGCGAATGAATTTGAAGTTAAATATGATATCCCTGGGAAAGGGGAAATTACTGAAGCAATTGTACACAAAGTAACCAATGGTATATCAGCTAATTATGTTGAACCGTATATGCGTCGTCGTGACCCGGATACCATGTTCATAGCTGATGAGTTACCAACTGATAAGAAGAGATTTATAGATAGCTTTGGTTATGATTTTCAATCCCTTAAAACAGAAACTTTTGATTGGTTAAAGGATCAGGAGTTGGCGTGCTTTTTCTATTTTGCAGGAAGAGATAAAATTGGCGTTTCTGGCTTAGCAATTGTTCCGGCAAATGCTGGGTTTTTTGCGATGGGATTAGCGATGTTGCAAGCCATTGTCCCTGTAAATGATCTAATTGAAAATGCTACTATTGATACTGTCATCTATGTTGCACCTACATTTCGCCACACTCATTTTAAAGGCAAGCAAGTAGTTGTGCACAACAGATTGGAAAAATTGCATGAAATTTATGCATATAATCTTTATCCCGGACCTAGTGCGAAAAAAGGGCTCTATGGTGCATTATTATCAAAGGGTGAGAAAGAAGGCTGGATTACTGCGCATTGTTCTACTGTTCAGGTTGTAAGCCCCTATGACAATATCACAACATTTATGCATGAAGGAGCAAGTGGTGGAGGAAAAAGTGAAATGCATCAGCATATCGTAAGGGAACCTACAGGACAAATTTTAATTGGACAAAACATTATAACAAGTGAAAATAGATATATCAATCTCCCCTTATTCTGTTCTTTCAATCCGGTAACTGATGATATGGCACTATGCCATCCTTCTGTACAGAAAGATAACGGAAAACTTTCTGTTCTGGATGCCGAGAATTCCTGGTTTATAAGAGTTGATAGTATTAATGATTATGGAGATGACCCATTCCTTGAAAAAATTACAATTAAACCTGAAAGGCCATTATTGTTTCTGAATATTAAATCAAACCCTGGTTGTACTGCACTTATTTGGGATCATATTGAAGATTCGCCCGGAAAAACCTGTCCTAACCCCAGAGTGATCTTACCAAGAGACATTGTACCGGGAGTTATTAATAAGCCTGTAACTATTGATGTTAGAAGTTTTGGAGTTCGCACTCCTCCTAGCTCTTGCGACAGTCCTAATTATGGAATAATTGGCTTGTTTCATATTTTGCCTCCTTCACTGGCTTGGTTGTGGCGACTTGTTTCACCCAGGGGCTATGCTAATCCAAGCATTATTAGTGGCGAAGGAATGGAATCGGAAGGGGTTGGTTCTTATTGGCCATTTGCTACCGGGAAAATGGTGCCACACGCAAATATGCTGCTGGAACAGATAATTCAAACCCCAAGAATGAGATATACTTTAGTTCCTAACCAGCATATTGGTGTTTGGAAGGTTGGCTTCAAACCTCAGTTATTAATGCGAGAATATCTTACTAGAAGAGGAAATGCTAAATTACGAAGTGATCAATATCAGGATGCAAGATGTCCGCTACTAGGTTATGAATTAAATTACCTTACAATCGAAGGAGCAAAAATACCATCCCGGTTTCTACAGGTTCATAAGCAAAATGAAGTTGGAATTGAAGGATATGATGCAGGTTCACAAATTTTATATAATTTCTTTAAAAAGGAATTGCCTAAATACTTGTCACCAGAATTATCCCTTACTGGTAGAAAGCTTATTGATGCTTGTTTATCTGGCGCAACTGTTGCCGATTATAATTCCATTATACCAATGAGCTACCAATATTCTTTTTTAACAATACAGGATTACGAACAAATTGAAGACCTTAATGGGAATTAGTTTTGCTTTAATACTTTGATGAATTCAAAATGTAGTGACTTCAGTCGATTTTTGTACGATTAACGAAAAGAAAATTTATATGGCTGTAATTATTTCAACCTAAGTTTAGTAAAAGGCATTATCAATAAATAATATATATTTGTCTTAACGATAATTGAGTTTTTAAAAAAGATGAGGACTTTATTCTTAGGAATGTGCAAATACAATTGCCTCAAAATTATGCACATGCAGGCTTTGACAATCTATTATATAAAATAATTGCAATGAAATTACCAGACTTAAGAATCTATGGAATAAACGATGTAAAAGAATTATATTATAATCCTTCATATGAAGTCCTTTTTAAACATGAGACCGATCCAAATCTGGAAGGATTTGAAAAGGGAACTCTAACTTCTACAGGGGCTGTATCAGTAAAAACAGGAATTTTTACAGGCAGATCTCCAAAGGATAAATTTTTTGTTAAAGATAGCCAAACAGAAAATACCTTATGGTGGGATGGCGTAATTAACCGCCCTGTTTCTCAGGAAGCATTTACCGATTGCAAAAAACTCGTGACTAATAGATTATCCTCACAGAAGCTTTATGTCGTTGACGTTTTTTGCGGTACCAACCATAATACTCGCATGAAAGTAAGATTCATCATGGAAGTTGCATGGCAGGCACATTTTGTAACAAATATGTTTATTAGGCCTACATTATATGAACTGGAAAATTTTGGTGAACCTGACTTTGTAGTTATGAATGGCTCCAAGGTAGTAGATCCAGATTGGAAAGCACATGGACTTAATTCTGAAGTGTTTGTGTTATTTAATCTTACTGAGAAAATTGCTGTTATTGGCGGTACATGGTATGGTGGTGAAATGAAAAAAGGAATTTTCTCCCTGATGAATTATTACCTTCCACAGAAAGGAATTGCATCAATGCATTGTTCAGCCAATGTAGGTGAAAAGGGCGATGTAGCTGTCTTTTTTGGCCTGTCAGGAACCGGGAAAACAACACTATCAGCCGATCCGAAACGCTACCTGATAGGCGATGATGAACATGGATGGGATGATCTGGGAGTATTTAACTTGGAAGGGGGATGTTATGCTAAAACTATTAAACTTAGCAAGGAAAATGAACCGGATATCTGGAATGCAATTGCAAGAAATGCACTACTAGAAAATGTCACTGTTTTACCTGATGGATCTGTAGATTATGCTGATTCATCAGTTACTGAAAATACCAGAGTTTCATACCCGATTTTCCATATAAATAAAATTGTTCTGCCTTCAAAAGCTGGTCATGCTACAAAAATAATTTATCTGTCGGCAGATGCTTACGGAGTGCTACCTCCGGTTTCAATTCTCGACAGAGATCAGGCACAATACCATTTTCTTTGTGGGTATACTTCCAAACTAGCTGGTACCGAGCGCGGAATAACTGAGCCCGTTCCTTCATTTTCACCTGCCTTTGGGGAAGCATTCCTGACCTTACATCCAACAATGTATGCATCAGTACTTGCTAAAAAAATGGATCAGAATGGAGCAAAAGCATATCTGGTAAACACAGGATGGAACGGTACAGGGAAGCGTATTTCAATTAAAGATACAAGGGCAATAATTGATGCTATTCTAGATGGTTCAATCGACAAGGCTAAAACACTTAATATTCCAATTCTAAATTTAACTATTCCTGAAAAGCTGAATAATGTAAGTGAAGGTATTCTTGATCCCAGGGAAACTTATTCTCAGGTTTCAGAATGGGAGGAAAAAGCCAAAAGCCTTTCTTCAAAGTACCTTAAATACTTTCAACAGTTCACAGACACGGAAGCAGGAAAAGCTTTGGTGATAGCTGGTCCTCAACTTTGACATAAAAGCTGGTTTATTTCTTTTTTAATTCCGATATAAAAAGAAATAAACAAATAGCTTTACATCTTAAATACTAATAATCAAGGACTTTGTTAAGCGTTGCAAACGTTTTTACAAAGTCCTTGCTATTTATGCAAAAATCTTAACTTTGATCCCTCAAAAACTAAGGAATGAAACATTTTATTGATCTTTTCTTAATGTTAATTTTAGCTTACCTTGTTGGGGCTATACCAACATCAATATGGGTAGGTAAATTATTTTACAAGATCGATATTCGTGAATTTGGCAGTGGTAATGCAGGAGCCTCAAATGCAATAAGAGTTTTTGGTGCACCAGTAGGTTTATTTGTGCTTGTATTTGATATGTTTAAGGGATTTGCAGCAATTCATCTTGTTAAATTTTACTCGTTTGTTGATCCTGCTACTCCGCAATATGTGAATATACAGATCATACTTGGAATTGCGGCGGTTTTGGGTCATATATATCCTGTATATGCAGGTTTCAGGGGAGGAAAGGGCGTAGCTACTGTATTTGGCGTTTTGCTTGCACTTCATCCGTTTGCAACCTTATGCGCAGCTGGTGTTTTTCTGATTTCTTTTTTTATTACCCGCTATTCTTCAGTAGGTTCGATTATTGCAGGTCTTTCATTTCCTGTTTGGATAATAATTGTTTTTAAATCTGAAAATCTGCAGCTCAATATTTTTTCTATTGTAGTTGCTCTCCTTATTATTTATACACACAGAAAAAATGTCGTCAGGCTTTGGAATGGTAATGAAAACAAAACTAGCTTCCGGTCTAAATCGGATATAAAAGAGAAAGACTAATTTAAAATGATTAACTCATTTTAATCAGATATTCTGAAATTCCTGCTCAAGCCTTTCCATTAGTTTAGGGGAAGATATCCCTCTTTCAATTTCATTATTTTCAGCAATCGAAACTATTCCTGTTTCTTCTGAAACAACAATTACCAGAGAATCAGTAACTTCTGTAATTCCCAAGGCAGCCCTGTGTCTGAGTCCATAATCCGGAGGTAAATCAGGGTTGTCTGTTACAGGTAGTATGACCCTTGCAGCAAATATCTTTTCTTTATCAATAATAATCGCCCCATCATGCAGGGGACTGAATTTGTTAAAAATGCTAATAATTAAGCGGCTGGAAATGTTTGCTTCCAGAATATCTCCAGCCTGGGCATACATTTCAAGACTTGATTTTCTCTTAATTACAATGAGTGCACCTGTTTTCGAATTCGATAGATTGGTTACCGCTTTTACAATTGATTTTATTCTCATTCGGGGTCTGGGGTCTAGGTCCATTCTGAACATACCAGCGATACGGAATCTGTTTCTGCTAATATATCGGGTTCCAATCATAATAAGAAAACGACGTATTTCTTGTTGGAAAACTATAATAAGCGCTATTACACCAACCCCAATAACCTGTCCTATAATGTTACTTAGGAGTTCCATCCTAAGCATTTTAACCAATCCCCAGAAAAAATAAATAATAATTATAGCCAGGATAATGTTTAAGGCTACAGTCCTGCGTATCAACATGTACACCTGATAGAAAAGTATTGCAACCAGAAAAATATCCAGAATATCGAGGAACCTTAAATGTAAAAAGAGTGTTAGCACCTGACTTTATATTTAAAACAAAATTAGAAAAATCATTGACAATATCACTTTTCAGCAGTTTCTCTGAGTTTGTAATAGAGATTTCGAGTTTCAACTGCCTCCTTAACGTCATGAACCCTAAGTATATTTGCGCTCTGGTTTAAGGCAAACATATGAAGGGCTGTTGTTCCGTTTAAAGCATCATCCGGACTTGTATTTAAAAACCTTGAAATCATTGATTTACGCGATAGTCCTACAAGAATTGGTAATTCCAGAGAACAAAAAACAGAAAGATTTGCGAGAAGTTGATAATTATGATCCAATGTTTTTCCAAAACCAAAGCCCGGATCAACAATAATATCATTTACCCCCAATTTCCTTAGGCTTGATGTTTTTTTTGCGAGGTACAAAAGTACTTCATCTACAACGTCAGGATATTGTGGCTTTTGTTGCATAGTACCAGGCTCCCCCTGCATATGCATTATGATATATGGCACTTTAAATTCAGCGATAATCTGAAACATTTCCTCATTTTCACCACCGGCAGTGATATCATTTATTATGTCAATTTTGTATTCAAGTATCATTTTTCGGGCAACTTCTGGTCTGAAAGTATCTATTGAAATAATTATATCCGGAAACGATTTCCGAATTAGTTCCAACGCTTCTGAAAGTCTTTCAATTTCAATTTCTTCATGTACCGGAAGTGAACCAGGCCGGGTTGACATTGCACCTATATCAATAATGTCGGCACCCTGAGAAAGCATAAGCTTAACTCTTTCGAGGATTGTATTAGTATCAACATATATACCACCGTCAAAAAAAGAATCATCTGTAATATTCAAGATTCCCATAATTGCAGGCCGGGCAAGATCAAGTAACTTCCCTCTACAGTTGAGGCTATGTTTTTCTGAAAAAACCGTATCTTTAAGCGTCAGATTTGTCATGTTTGGGATTGTTATTGCAAAGGTAGCATTTTGGGTAAATCCTGACTGAACACTTTAAAAATATATAGAAACATAATGAAATTTGTAGTTTTAGAAGGCCTTGATGGGTCGGGCAAATCAACCCAGATTAAATTATTTCGTGATTTCTTGAATTCTGAAGGAATTAAACATGAATACCTCCATTTCCCGCGAATGGATGCTCCGGTATACGGTGACTTGATCGCCCGCTTTCTGAGAGGTGAACTTGGAGCCAATAATTCAGTAGATCCCTATCTGGTTGCACTGATTTATGCAGGTGACAGAAATGATGCATCCAAGATGATCAAAACCTGGCTTGAAAAGGATTATTTCGTTTTGGTGGATCGATACGTTATATCAAATATCGCATTTCAGTGCGCAAAACTCAATGTAGAAGAGGAAAGGCAAAAGCTTAATGATTGGATATTGCATCTCGAGTACGAGTATTTTAAAATTCCTGTTCCCGATCAGAATATTTTTCTGGATGTTCCATTTGAATTTACCACAGCACAGCTTTCTTCAGAGCGGGAGGGGATGGATAGGAATTATTTACAGGGAACACGCGATATTCATGAAGATGATCTTGATTTTCAGAAACGTGTAAGGCAGATATATCTGGAATTAGGAGTAAAACAAAAGAATTTTTCGGTTATCGATTGTAGTAACGGCAGCGGAGACGTTCTTCCACCAAAATTAATTTTTGATAAAATAGTAAATAAAGTATTTAAATGAAAACTCTCAGAACAATATGCAGGATACTTGTCGGCTTAGTATTTATTTTTTCGGGATTTGTAAAAGCTGTCGACCCTTTAGGCTCCACCTATAAATTCACTGATTACTTTAATGCTTTCGGGATGGGGTTCATGTCGTGGGCTGCCCTTCCGCTCGCAATGCTTTTGTCATCCGCTGAACTATTAATGGGTATTAGTCTTCTTCTAGGATATCGTATGAAAGTGGTTTCATGGGCGGTACTGCTCTTCATGTCTTTTTTCACAGTTTTAACATTCATACTGGCGATTTTTAATCCGGTTACCGACTGTGGTTGTTTTGGAGATGCGCTTATTCTTACCAATTGGGAAACATTCTGGAAGAATATAGTTCTAATGATTTTTACTTTGTTGATTTTTATTGGGAGAAAAAACTTTCCTGTTATTCGCAATGCATTTGCAGAATGGGGCGTGCTATCAGTCTTTTTTGCAATGGCACTTGGTTTGTCACTTTATTGTAAAAATCATCTTCCCATTCTCGATTTTATGCCTTATAAAACCGGTACCAATATTCCTGATGCTTCTACGTATCCAGAAGGTGCAGCAATTGATGTTTATGAAACACGGTTATATTATCAAAACATTTCGGATGAAAAAATTTCCGAGTTTACCATTGATAATTTTCCTAAGGATAGTTTATGGAAATTCTCCAGCTCAAAATCAATCTTGATTTCTGAAGGGTATAAACCTCCTATCCATGATTTTTCCATACAGGCTCCAAATGGGGAAGATGTTTCTGAAACAATCAAAAATACCGATGATTTTGTTTTCCTTCTTGTGTCATTCAATTTGCCGGATGCAGATCAAAACGGATTAATGAAAGCCAATGATTATTATAAACTGAGTGGCATTTTCGATGATGTACAATTTTATGCTGTTACAGCTTCTGTAAACTCAGATATTCTTAAAACGGTAAAAAATCTTGACCTCAAATACGATTTTGGAAGTGCAGATGAGATCGCTTTGAAAACAATTGTGCGTTCAAACCCCGGGCTATTACTGATAAAGAACGGCACTATCCTCGCAAAATGGCATTCTAACGATTTTCCTGAAATTAAAGATTTGGGTTCGAATATGGAAAAGCTTCTTAAAGACTATCCTTTTGCAAAAGGAGCTGATGTGAAACGCATGTGGACAACTCCAACTGGTGCCAGAAATGATATCTACCAGACCAGTCTGGAATACAGGAATATTCAAAACGACAGTGTTGCTACCTTTACCATGGATAGCTTCCCACAAAGCAGTGACTGGGTTTTTGTTAGTTCACATTCTGAAAAAATTGAATCCGGCTATACTTCTCCTATTAAGGATTTCCAACTTTTAACTCCCGAGGGAGCTGATAAGACAGGAGAGATACTTCAGCAATCAGGTGATGTTTTTTTAGTGTCAACACTCGAACCGCAAAATGCAGATCCTGATATACTTGAAAAGCTGAATAATCTTTCAATGACTGCTGCGTCACTACCTCAGGGTCCTGTGTTTTTCTATGGTATGTGCGGGCTAGATGCTGCTCAGATATACGGATTCACCGACTCTTTTATTACTCCAATTAACTTTTGTTCAGGAAATAAATCCTTTATAGAGGGAGTTTCAGGGAAGGGAGTTTCACTTATTCATTTTAGAAATGGCAAAGTTATGGCAAAATGGAATGATAAATTAATTCCAGAACCTAATGAATTCCGTAATTCTGTTCAGGTGGCCACTGAAACCAATAAAATAGAAACATTTATTATGCCATATTTATTGGAAAAAATGCGAAATTCCCTCGAGGAAAAAAGGATTTATATTTTGGTTCTTGGCTTTTTATTCCTGGCGCTATTTATTAGGGTATTTTTTGAAGATCCGTTCATTAAACGCTAATAATCAATAAGTTAAATGAATATTTCAGAATTTACTCCTTTTTGCATTGATAAAAAAATCTGTAGACTGCCGGAAAATTGCAACGTCTAAACCTATAATAACTGAATGATCTTATTAAAGAATATTGCAGAAAGAACATTTTATGGGCTAGCAGTTTTACTGGGAGTTGTAACACTTATTTTTTTCCTGTTTAATGTTCTTCCTGGTGACCCAGCGCGCATGATGCTGGGTCAAAGAGCTGATATGACAAGTCTCGAGGGTATTCGAACAGAACTAGGACTCGATAAGCCACTGCATTTACAATATATCAGGTACTTGAACGATCTTTCACCCGTATCTTTTCATATGTCGAAGAATACAGACTCTTACTTTTACCTTGACAAGGAAAAATACAAGACCGCAAAAGTTATCTTCACCCTTGAAAGTGGGAAATGCATAGTTATTAAGATGCCCTGGCTGGGCAGATCTTTTCAAAGCCGGAGACCTGTTGGAGAAATGATTTCAGAGGCCTTTCCAAATACTTTGATTCTGGCTCTGGCAGCTATACTTCTGGCTTTTTTTGCCGGTACAATACTAGGTACATTTTCAGCATTAAATAAGGATACTTGGTACGATCGGGGTACTTTGTTTTTTTCAGCATTAGGAATGAGCATTCCATCATTTTTTGCTGCAATTCTGATTGCTTGGTTTTTTGCTTACAAATTAGGAAATTTCACCCACCTTAATATTACTGGCAATTTGTATGAAATAGATGATTTTGGAAAAGGGATAAAATTGCAACTTAAAAATCTTATATTACCTGCGTTTACTCTGGGAATTAGGCCTCTGTCGGTTGTAATCCAGCTTTCAAGAAATTCAATGCTGGAAGTATTAAATCAAGACTACATCCGCACCGCATATGCAAAAGGATTAAAAAAATCCAGAGTGATTGGCGTACATGCACTACGAAACTCTTTGAATCCAGTTGTTACAGCAATCAGTGGATGGTTTGCCAGTATGCTGGCTGGTGTTGTTTTTATAGAATACATTTTTGGATGGAAAGGCTTAGGCTACATGCTGGTAAATGCTTTAAATAATTATGATCTTCCAGTTGTTCTGGGATGTGTACTGACCACTTCAGTGATTTTTGTAATCGTCAATATTTCTATGGACCTTATTTATGCATTGCTTGATCCAAGGATCAGAAAATAATCCAATATTATCTCCTAAAGTATCAATGAATTTTCATGCAACTTTAGTACTTTTGACCTTCATTTTTAATCCCCTTTAAACTAAATAGAATTGATATGAGACAAAAAATTGTTGCAGGAAACTGGAAAATGAATACTGTTATCAGCGATGGACTTGAATTGGCCGCAGCGGTTAATTCATTGGCTGTGAATAAAACCAGCAATGCATTGGTAATAATTGCACCACCCTTTACCCATCTGGCTGATATTAAAAAAGTACTTTCAGTTGTTAAATTATCTGCACAAAACTGTTCATCTGAGGAATCAGGAGCGTTTACCGGTGAAGTTTCAGTTGGTATGATTAAATCAATTGGTGCTGAATATATTATTATTGGTCATTCTGAACGCAGAGCATATTATCATGAAGATAATGCGGTTCTTGCAAAAAAAGTAAACATTACTTTGTCAAAAGATTTAAAACCTATTTTCTGTATTGGCGAAGTACTTCCTGAACGCAATGCCAATAAGCATTTTGATGTTGTTAAATCCCAGCTTACAGAAGGAGTTTTTCACTTGAGTCCAGCTGAATTTTGTAAGGTAGTTATAGCTTATGAGCCTGTTTGGGCAATAGGAACAGGTGTTACAGCAAGTCCTGAACAAGCACAGGAGATGCATAAATATATACGTACTGAAATCAGTAACAAGTATGGAGCGCAAATTGCAGATGATACAACCATTCTCTATGGAGGAAGTTGTAAGGGATCAAATGCAAAAGAACTTTTTGCGAACCCTGATGTAGATGGAGGCCTGATTGGCGGAGCATCATTGAAAGCTGATGAATTTTTACAGATTGTAAACGCATTCTGATTTGCTTTAGATGATTCAGATTGAACTTTCAATAGAGAAATTAAATATCCAGATAGAAGAAACAGAAAGGCTTATTGCCTTTCTGTTTGACGCTGGTTTTGAAAGTTTTGAGGAAGATGAACTTTTCTTAAAAGCATTTGGATCTGAAAAACTCCTAAGTGCAAAAATTCAAACAATAATCGATTCATTTAAACAGACCGGAAATTCAGAATTGGTTTTTACTTATCAATCTATTATTGAAAAAAACTGGAATGAACAATGGGAAAAAAATTTCTCGCCCATTTCTGTTGATGACCGAATTCTCATAAAAGCATCTTTTCATACAATACCTGACCTGGAATATACAGTTATTATCGAGCCTAAAATGTCTTTTGGTACTGGACATCACGAAACTACCCGGCTCATGCTTAGAGAAATGTTGCGAAATGATCTTAATTCCAAGGAAGTTCTCGATATGGGTTGTGGCACCGGTGTTTTGGGTATAGTTGCTAAACTTATGGGTGCATCCTATGTTTTAGCTATTGATAATGATAGTTGGGCATTTCAGAATGCATATGAAAATTTTCAAAAAAATAATATTTCACAGCCCTGGGATGTTTTTCCCGGTGACAGCTCAGTCCTTGAAGGACATTCATTCCATTTTATCCTTGCTAACATTAATCGAAATATTTTATTACAAGACCTTCCGGAGTATTTTAAAGCATTAAAAGACAATGGAACCCTCATTATAAGCGGAATTCTCACAGTTGATAAAGAAGTTCTCCTTGCAAAAGCAAATGAATATGGATTTACTTTTATCAGTAGTTTTTATGAAAATAACTGGATTTCGCTTAATTTGAGGAAATAATTATTTCATACCTCAACCCGGCGAAATTATGAAGAAAATATACCTGCTTATAATTGCCTTCTCATCAATTTTCTTTCCTGCCTTTAATCAGCAAATTCGAAGTTTTACTTCCGATTCAGTAATTTATATTGAAGAGTTTCAAAAACTTTGTGATAATTATATCAATGAGGCTGATAATCTTATTCTTAATGAATTCATTGCAAAATGGAATTCTCCCGCTATATCAGCCGACCAAAGGAATGAGATAATCCAAATATCAAATTCTCTGCTTAAAAAAAATGGTAGGCCCAGCCCGCATTTTATTCAGTTGATTAAAATAATTATGCTTTTTTCCTCAGGGGATTATGATAAAGCTGATCCTACTGCTTGGAAACAATCACTTAAATTCTTTTTAGAAGATAAGGCTACCCCCTTGAAAATAACCGCGCAATATCTTGATTTGACAATCAATTTATTGACTTCAAATACAATTTATTCAAGTTCTGGTACTGGATGGAAAATTGCTCAAAACAATTTTGTTTTTGTTTTTAATATCGGTAAACCATCTGTTAAATTCGATAAAGTCGATCTAATCTGTTTTTCAAAGCGCGATAGTATTATGATTTTGGGAACTTCAGGCACTCTCAACCCCGTTGACATGATATGGATAGGTAAAAAAGGGGTTGTTAGCTGGGAGCGCGCAGGGTATGATATAAAAGATGTATATGCAGAATATTCCAATTATAAAATTACCCTTCAGAAAACCGAATTTAAGGCCGACACGGTAGCATTCTTTTATAAGAAGTACTTCAACTTTCCTCTAATGGGCCGCATTGAAGAGAAGGTCATGCTAATTAATAACCCTGAAAATGCGTTATATCCAAAGTTTTATTCTTATCAAAACAAGTATATTCTACCTGACTTGTTCAGTGGAATAAAATTCGTTGGAGGATTATCGATGCAGGGTTCTAAACTTGCTGGTACAGGTAGCGAACAGGAACCTGCAATTCTTAATATTTATGACGCCGACACACTTAGAATGAAGCTGAAGACTAACCAGATACTAATTTCAGAAAATGGCATGAAATCTGCGAGTGTTCAATTAAGTATGTATCTTGAAAGCGATTCGATTTATCACCCCGACCTTCAATTTTCTTATATGGAAAGTACTGATGAACTGAGGTTTACCAAATCGCAGAGATATACATCAGAAAGTCCATATAAAAATACCTACCATAAAATTGATATGAACTTCGAAGAGTGGCTTTGGAAAAGGAAATCAGGTGCGATTCTTTTTAAGCCTGCATCTGGGACAGCAACGGGCAAAGCTACCTTTGAATCTTCTAACTTTTTCAATTATGAATTTTTTGAAAAGCTTGGTGGAATGGACAACATCCATCCGCTTGTAGGATTGTGGCAATACGGCAGAGGTATTGGATTTAATAGATTCCCTGCTTCGAACTATGCAGATTACCTTGGTGTAGACGCTTATCAGGTGCGTCATCAATTAATGAAAATGGCTCGGCTTGGTTTTATCTTTTTTGACGATGTTTCTGATATGATTACACTTACTGAAAAAACAAACTACTTTCTCGATGCGAGTGTTGGAAAAACCGATTATGATGTTATTTACTTTACTTCAAACACAACAGCACCACTCGAAAATGCAAATCTTGATCTTAAAAATTTTGATCTTAAAATTAATGGCATTCAAAGTATATTTCTTAGCGATTCTCAAAACGTTGTTTTAATTCCGGATAAAAGCCAGATTATTATGAAACGTAACCGGAATTTTCAGTTTGACGGATCGATTAGGGCAGGATTATTTACATATTATGGAGATAACTTCTTTTTTGATTACGACAATTTTAAGTTGAATCTACAGAACATTGATTCTCTTAGTTTGCAGGTGCAAACTGGGCAATATGATAATTATGGTAAACCGATTATAAATAATATCAGTAATATGATTGAAAAGATAACCGGCGAATTACTTATTGATGATCCAAGTAACAAATCCGGATTGACAGACCACCCGCAGTACCCCATATTTACAAGTCGGGAAAATGGATATGTCTATTTTGAGGAGCCGAATATACAAAAAGGAGTTTACAAGCGAAAAGATGTGTATTTCGCTGTTTATCCTTTTACAATTGATAGTTTGGATAACTTCTCAAAAAATGCCATGTTACTGAAAGGGAAATTTGAATCTGGTGGGATTTTGCCAACACTGGAACAAACCTTATCCCTTAGAAGCGATTATTCGCTTGGTTTTTATTATAAAACACCATCAACCGGTATTCCAATGTACGATGGAAAATCTACTTTCTATAATGATGTGGAATTATCAGGAAAGGGATTGCATGGATATGGACAGTTGGATTACATTACTTCCACCACTTTTTCGGACGATTTCCTTTTCCATCCTGATTCAGCTATGGCAATCAGTCGCGATTTCCAAATAAGAAAACAGGTTGCGGGTAAAGAATATCCCAAAGTCAAATCTTCTAACAATGATATTACCTGGTATACAAAAAAGGACAAGTTCTATGCATATAAGAAAGACAAAGATTTTACTATGTTTAGCGATACGGTTCGTCTCAATGGAAATTTATTACTGGAACCATCCGGACTTTCAGGAAATGGGAGAATGAATCTTGTTGAGGCTACCATGGGTTCAGACTTATTTACCTATAAATCTGAAGGATTTCTTTCCGACTCGTCAGACTTCCGACTGGTCGGCTCAACCAAAGAAATGCCATCCATGAATACCGATAATGTAAACCTTAATATTGATTTCAATAATAAAAAAGGCCAGATTAATTCAAACAAGGATTTTACTTTAGTTGAGTTTCAGGAAAACCGCTACATAAGTAAGCTTGATGCTCTTACCTGGGACATGATGAAAAAGGAAATAGAAATGGGCTTAAGTAAAAAAATAAGTTCAGTGGTACACGAAGATAGCCTTTTCGGAGCTAGATATATCTCAGTTCTAGCTTCTCAGGACTCGATAAGTTTTGTTTCTGATAAGACAATTTTTGATTATAAAAATCAGTTGCTGAATGCACAGGATGTTGATTATATTCAGGTTGCTGATGCCCGCATATTTCCAAATGAAGGTAAGTTGACAGTAGAAAAATACGCCAAGATACGCAGGCTTACAAAAGCAGAAATTATGGCCGATTTCACAAACCGCTATTATAAAATTTACAACTCTAATGTGGAAATTGCAGCCCGAAGTGACTATAAGGCTTCAGGCGATTATGATTACATTGACGAAAATAAGATTCCCTGGCTTATTCATTTCACTGAAATAAAAGTAGATACTTCCTACCAAACAATTGGTAAAGCTGCAATCACAGTTATTGATAGCTTTTTACTGAGCCCACAGTTTGAATATCAGGGAGATGTAAAATTAGCTGCCAGAAGGCCTGATCTTATTTTTAAAGGAACCACAAGGCTCAAACATGATTGCAATACTGGGCGAAACTGGCTGAAATTTGAAGCTGAAATTAATCCTGACAGTATCATGATTCCTGTCCCTGAGGAACCTATTGATATAAATTTGAAGAAAATTTATGCAGGTTCAATGATTACAAGAGATTCAATTCATGTTTACTCAACTTTCTTTTCTGGACGAAAAGATTATTTTGATACTTATTTGACGCATGCTGATGGAATGCTCAGATATGATAAATACAACGAACATTATGAAATTGGAAGTATTGCTAAGCTAACCGATAAATCTCTGCCCGGTAATTACCTACGGCTTGATACCGATTCCTGTTATGAGTTTTCACAGGGAAATATTGATTTCAGTGTTGATTATGGACAAATGAAAGTTATTGCTAAAGGTACAGCAGTGCAGGATATGGTAAGCAATTCCTTTGAAACAAATGTATTATTGGGGGTTGACTTCCACTTTTCACCACTTGCACTTACCATTCTTGGAAAGGAATTAGACAGTTTGCCTGTTCTTAAACCCTATGATCTGACAAACCCGTTTTATAGATTAGCACTGCGCGATCTTATTGGTTTAGAGAGCGCTGAAGTAATGGAAACAGAACAAGGTTTATATGGGAATTACAAGGCTGTTCCTGAAAGTTTCAAAAAGAATCTATTACTATCCAATGTTAAACTCAAATGGAATCAGAATACCCGATCTTTCAGATATCATGGGCCAGTTGGCGTAATACGGGTTGGTGATAAAGCAATTAATAAGGAAGTAGAAGCCTATATTGAGTTTTCTAAGCGTGGTTCAGGCGACCTTCTTGATATATACTTCGTCGTTGATAAAAGCACATTTTACTACTTTGCTTATAACCCGGGTAGTTTGCAGGTCACTTCTTCAAATAAGGAATTCAATAATATAGTTTACACACTTAAGGCTTCAGAGAGGAAACTTAAAGTTAAACCGGGTGAACCAGGATTTATTTATGCTCTTGCGCCCGATCGAAGGGTTGAACTTTTCCTAAGACGGTATGAGGAAGCAGAGGCGAAATTAAAGGAGGAGGCTGAAGGAAATGCAAATTCTATCGAGGCCCCAATTCAATAACTTCAAGGTCTTTAATTTTCCCTTGTTCAATGATAAACCTTACTGCAGTGCGAATCTGGTGAATACCCGATTTGCCTGCAGATCCGGGGTTTATATGGAGTAGTCCAAGTTTTTTGTCAGGCATAACTTTGAGAATATGTGAATGTCCTGAAATAAAAATTTCTGGTGTATTGATTCTTATCGACCCTCTTACCTTTGAATCGTAATTTCCGGGGTATCCTCCAATATGTGTAATCCAGATATCCATGCCTTCATAAGTAAACCTTTGGTGTTCGGGGTAGACAATTCTCACTTCATGCCCATCGATATTTCCATAAACAGCGCGTAGTGGCTTAAAGGCAGCTATTTCATCCGCTGTTTCAATATTTCCGATGTCTCCGGCATGCCAGATTTCAACGCAGTTTTCAAAGAATACTTTCAGTCGGGGATCAAAAAAGCCATGTGTATCAGATAAAAGGCCAATATGGGGCATAAAATTTCTTTTTTTATAATGAGTAAATTAAACCAAATTATTCCTGATCAAATGAAGTTATTATATTTTTGTTTACATTAATTCTTCTAAAAACGGTAATTGTTATAAATAAGCATTTTCTTAGTTAATTTTGATTCGTTAATAAAACTTAAATCATATTTGTCAATGCATATCTTCTATACCAAAAATATTCAGGGTCAGATTGGAATTCTCGATGAAATAGAAAGCCATCATTGCATAAAAGTTCTCAGATTGAAACCTGGTGATGAAGTTTGTATAGTAGACGGAATAGGTGGCTTCTACGAGGGAATTGTCTCAGTTCCTGATCATAAAGCATGTACTATTGATATTAAACAGGCTAAGTTTGAATATGGTAAAAGGGATTTCCATCTTCATATAGCAATTGCACCAACGAAAAATATAGATCGTTTTGAGTGGTTTCTGGAGAAGGCAACAGAAATTGGAATCGATGAAATATGCCCTATAATTTGCCAACGCTCAGAAAGAAAAGCCCTTAGAGACGATAGGTTGGAAAAAGTCATAACTTCTGCCATGAAACAATCACTTAAAGCCTACCATCCTGTCCTTAATCACTCTGTTTCTTTCAATGATTATGTAAAATCCCATGCTAAAACAGGAACCAGACTAATTGCACATTGTATGGAAGAAGAAAAGCTGGAATTAATCAGAATAAAACCTCAAAATGCTGATTTCACCATACTAATTGGACCTGAAGGCGATTTTTCAGCGGAAGAGTTGCAAATTGCTGTTAAAGAGGGATTTATTCCAATAAGTCTCGGAAATTCAAGATTGCGTACTGAAACCGCGGGAGTCGTAGCTTGTCAGATTATTTCCGATATTATGACCCTCAGGGAAAAATGAAAACCGGAAGATTGTTGTATCTACCAGTTTTCTTGGATTGTGAGTTACCATTAAGTTCAGGTGATTCTTAGGATGTTGGAGATTAATTGCTCATCAGGTGTAAAAACAATGCCTTTAAAAGTGTATTCCAATTCATTGCTGCACTTTCCAAATGGATCAAGCATGTCGTTTATATTAATTATTTCACCTTCACCCTCAAAATCATCCATAATAAATAACAGAGTAGAATTTTCATTCATAGGCAAATTATTTTTTAGCGTTTGACTAATACATTAACGCTTCCAAAAAAATAATATTGCTGAATTCGTAAAAATATTTTTCAGGGAACCATCAGATTGATATCATGCTTTTGAATAAGTTTCCTGAGATTTATCAATGCATACCTCATCCTTCCAAGAGCTGTATTTATGCTTACACCAGTCTGATCGGCAATTTCTTTAAAACTCAGATCACCATAATGACGAAGTAAAATAACTTCTTTCTGGTCATCCGGTAACCTTTCTACTAGTGCCCTGATATCGTTGCATATCTGATCGTAAATAATAGTGTCTTCAACGTTTTTATCCGCAAGCTTTTTATTATTAAATAGATCAATTACTGTATCATCATTGGATATTAGATTCATCTGTTTTTCCTTACGGAAATGGTCTATCACCAAGTTATGTGCAATGCGGATAACCCAGGATAAAAACCTGCCATTATCCTTGTACTTCCCTGCTTTTAGAGAATGAATAACCTTAATAAATGTATCCTGGAATATATCTTCGGCCAATTGCTCATTTTTTACCATGAGCATGATATAAGTAAATACCCTGTTTTTATGGCGTCTGATGAGAATCTCAATTCCGGATTGACTGCCCGATACGAACTCTTCAACCAGTTCGTAATCTGTTTTCCTACTTGTTTTCACAACTACCTCCTTGTTTGGTTGATAAAGTAGAAATAATCTATAGGCAATCCTCCTTTTATTGATTAACAGATGAATACTTAATTTTGAATCTGAAAGAAAGCGAAATTAACAATAAAAACGTTTTGCGCAAAAAATACTAACTTTGAAATTCGTTAATTATTGTTAAAAGCTCATATAATCCCCACAACTTTTATGCCAGAAGATAGAGAAATAGACAAAAATGTGATTTTTATCAAGGGAGCGCGAGTTCATAACCTGAAAAATATTGATATATCCATCCCTAGGGATAAGTTTGTTGTGGTTACAGGTCTATCAGGATCAGGTAAGTCTTCACTTGCATTCGATACATTATATGCAGAGGGACAAAGACGGTATGTTGAAAGTCTCTCCGCCTATGCAAGGCAGTTCCTTGGGCGTATCGATAAACCTGATGTTGACTATATTCACGGAATTCCACCTGCTGTTGCAATCGAACAAAAGGTAAATACGCGAAATCCAAGATCAACCGTTGGAACATCAACTGAAATCTATGATTACCTGAAGTTATTGTACGCACGAATTGGTATAACATATTCCCCTGTTAGCGGTAGTGAAGTTAAAATACATTCTGTTTCTGATGTTGTGGACTTTATCCTCTCCTTTGAAAACGATACCCGCCTGATTATTATGGCACCTTTCCATTGCTGTGCTGGCACAACTTTATCGTATGAGCTTTAACTTTATCTAAGACAAGGGATAACCCGCATAGAGATTAAAGGTGAAATACTACAGATCGAGGAGGTACTTCAAAATAAGGAACTCCTCGCTCAGACCTCAGGAAATAACCTAATTATCGATCGTATTGTAGTTACCAGAGATGAAGATTCAGTGAGCAGATTTGGCGATTCTGTTAAAACAGCGCTCAGTATTGGAAAAGGAATTTGCAGAATAAAAAAGCCTGAAGCAAAAAAATACCATGAGTTTACTGATTCTTTTGAAGCTGATGGAATCCTTTTTGAAATACCAAACGAACATATGTTCAGCTTTAATAATCCTGTTGGCGCCTGCCCTGTTTGTGAAGGCTATGGGCAAGTTATAGGCATTGACGAAGATCTTGTTATTCCAAACAAGAGTCTGTCGGTGTATGAAGAGGCGATTGTTTGCTGGAAAGGCGAAAAGATGAGCAAATGGCTCGAAAAACTTATTTATGCTGCCGACAAATTTGATTTCCCCATACACACTCCATTTTTTAAACTGTCAAGCGAACAACAGGCACTCCTTTGGAATGGAAATAAGCATTTCAAGGGGATTCGTGATTTTTTTGAATACCTGGAAGAAAAAAAATATAAAATCCAATACCGCGTAATGCTTTCAAGGTACAGGGGGAAAACGGTGTGTCATGAATGCAATGGTGGCAGACTACGAAAGGAAGCATCATACGTCAAAATTAACGGAAAACCTATTCATGAACTGGTTTTAATGCCTGTAGATAAGCTTAGTAAATTTTTCGATACCATTAACCTGACAGAGCATGAGGAAAAAATTGCCGGGCGCTTACTCACTGAAATCCGCAGCAGACTTAGCTTTTTATTACATGTTGGATTAAACTACTTGACACTTAACAGACTATCTGCAACACTTTCAGGAGGTGAATCTCAAAGAATTAATCTCGCAACCTCGCTTGGCAGTGCCCTCGTTGGTTCTCTATATATTCTCGATGAACCAAGTATCGGCTTGCATTCCCGTGATACAAAACTCCTCATTGAGGTATTAAAGGAATTACGGGATATGGGAAATACCCTGGTGGTTGTTGAGCATGATGAAGATATTATTTTGTCGTCGGATATGGTAATTGACATCGGGCCAAGGGCCGGACGGAACGGTGGTGAAGTTATATTTGCCGGTGATCATAAGGCACTTGTAAAATCAGAAAGTAGCCTGACTGCAGATTATATTACTGGTAAAAGGAAAATTGAAATTCCCGATTCCCGAAGAAAATGGAATAATTACATTCATATTAAAGGGGCTAGAGAAAATAATTTGAAAAACATCAATGTTAAAATCCCACTGAATATAATGACCGCCATTACCGGGGTAAGTGGATCAGGCAAAACGTCTTTAATTAAAGGTATTCTTTTTCCTGCATTAAATAAGCGCCTTAATGGGATGGGAGAGAAGACCGGTAAATTCGATTTTCTGGAAGGTGACCTAGACCTTATTAAAAATGTAGAATTTGTTGATCAGAATCCAATTGGAAAATCCTCAAGATCAAACCCAGTAACCTATTTAAAGGCATACGATGAAATCAGGAAACTCTATGCCGATCAGCCTGCATCTGCAATAAACGGCTTCAAAGCAAGTCATTATTCTTTTAATATAGACGGCGGGCGTTGCGAGGAATGTCAGGGAGATGGATTCATCAAGGTTGAAATGCAATTTATGGCAGATGTCAATCTCCTCTGTGAAAGCTGCAAGGGAAAACGTTTCAAAGACGAAATTCTTGAGGTAAAATACAGAGGAAAAAATATACATGATATCCTTGAAATGACTGTTGACGAATCAATTGAGTTCTTCGGACAAAAGGATACTTCAACAGAAAAGCGAATTGTAATGAAGCTTAAACCTCTACAGGATGTTGGTTTAGGTTATATAAAACTTGGTCAGTCTTCAAGTACTTTAAGTGGAGGGGAAAGTCAGAGAGTTAAACTTGCCTTCTTTCTTAGTAAGGAAGGTAGCGCAGAGAATATGTTTTTTATTTTTGATGAACCTACTACCGGATTGCATTTTCACGATATTCTGAAATTATTGGATGCCTTTAATGCACTTATAAAAAAGGGGCATACTATTGTAGTTATTGAGCACAATCTGGATGTGATCAAATCTTGCGATTGGGTAATCGATCTCGGACCAGAAGGGGGTGAAAATGGTGGAAGCATTCTGTTTGAAGGCACACCAGAGCAACTTGCAGGTTTTTCGGATTCCTATACCTCAAAATACCTTAAAGAGAAACTATAGTGGAAGACCTGTAAATCAGGAACTTCCGAAAACTCTTTTAAGAATATTTCCAACTGCGGTTTTTGCCCATTTCATTGGGTCTTTACGGATTTGTTTTTCCTGTATGGCAACTTTGTAGAATAGTCCATCCAAGGCTTTTTCAGTTACGTAAGTACCTAAATCAGTTGTTTTTACAGGCTCAATCATGCCCATTGAGTTTTTAGCTACAGCATTATAGCTGGATGTCAATGTATTCCAAATTTGATTTGGGGAATAGTTTCCAACTAATTTCTTATCAAGAGATGCGTTAACTTTTGGGCTGTAGGATGCACTTAGTTGGGAATATGTAGTGGAGCGCAGGTAACCAGTTGCTGCTGTGGAATCAAATGTGGAAGATTTAACACTTGCAGCAGGATTTGAACCTTTCAAAATGGACCAGCCATCGCTGAATGACATTCCAGTTATAGCTGACTTGAAAATCGGCCCTGCTTCCTTAGAGGCATCTTCGGCAGCACGGTTAAGAGCAATTACAGCATCTTCCAGCTTTTTATCTAGTCCGGTAGCTTTAAAAATTGCTTTATCCTTATTTGCATAAATTTTCTGTGCTTCAGGTGGAAGAAGAATTTTGATGGCTTCATCTTTATAAAACCCATTCATTCTGGATGTTATTGAAACTGAAGTATCAGTACCCACCAATAGAGCTGTCTTTAAACCTTCAATTACCTCACTACCAGTTAATGGATTACTTGTTGCAGTAGGTTCTTTGGTAACCTGTGTTGCAATATTCATGAGTTCGGAACATCCCTGAAAAAAAAGTCCGGTTAATGTTAACAAAATCGCTATTCGAATCGTTTTCATGCGCTTAATATTTAAAAAAAAAGCCTATGATTCGTCATAGGCTTCAATTATTTCGAGTTTAAATTTACTTATCCTTGAAACCAAACATAATGGCCACGCAACCTTCTTTGGGATCATCAGCCATTCCTTTAGTAACGGGAACTTTAACAATAATCTTTAACTGCTGACTTGATTCAAGTTTAAAATCCCATTTCCACTCATAACCGTGAAACTTGTTATTATACAGTTCTTTACCATTGCCGTCAACTATACTGAATTCAACTTCACCCAGATTATTAGCACCGCAAATACCAATTCTGTATTGTGTGTCAGAATAAAACGTTTTGTATAACTCTGCTTCTTCACCTTCAAGGAGAATAGCTGCATGGTAGTTTCCATCATGTTGATATGGTGATAGCCCAACTTTACATGTGTTCTTGGCAAATTGTTTACATTGACCAATAGCACTAAAGGGCACTAAAGCAAATACAACAAATAGAATGCTAACAAATAAACTTCTTTTCATAACGAAGATATTTATTTATGAAATATATCGGGTTCTTAATTCTTTAACTTTCCTGGTAAGTTCATCAAATACGGCTTGCGTCATTTTGATAGTCGATACCGACTTCAGCATGGTCACATTAGTATTTGGGTCTTCCACAGGAGTAATCTCTGATTGTTCAATGGTAATTTTGTCATATATTGCTTTTAGTTCTGCAACATCTTTTAAAAGAACCTGAGCCTCGGCATTATCTTTATTGTTTTCTAATAAACTTACTACAATATTGAGAGATAATTTCTGATCAACAATTCTTTCTACTAATTTATTTTTTTGAAGATCAGTTCCGGGAGTCACAAGGCTGGTAGCAATATGCAATCCTTCAACCCATCCACCTACAAGAATAATTGCTGAAGTGCCTTGAAGGCCTTTATCTTCCAGAAACGAACTCGAATTCAAAAGCGTTTCCGAAATAATATCAATAATAACGTCACGGTTATTAATGTTTTCCTCTAGTCGTGTAATGGTTGCCTGATCAATTGCATCAAGTATTTCAAGACCGTCAGCCATCTTTTTTGCAGCGTTAATGTAGCTTAGGGTTGCTTGCGTTTGATCGAAAAGACTTGCATAACTCAGATCAGTGGTATAAATACCAAGATTCAAAGCCATTTTTAAGTTAGTGTTGTACTTTGATGTGTTTTCAACCTTGTTCAGCAAGTCACCATCATAAACCGCGCCTGCATTTTTTATAAGCATTGCTGTCTCGAGCGGGGATGGAAGAGAGTAAAATATCCTTTTTGCAGTATTTATTTTCTCAGTCAGATCATCATCTGCATTCGCATTGAAGTCTTTGGATAATCCAGAAGAGTCAGCATTTTTTGCTTCCTTGCCCTTGTCTGTCACACAACTTCCAAGAATAAACACCAAAAAGGTGAATAGAAGAAGGAATTGTTTCCCAGTATCCAGTGCCTTTATATTCATATTACTTGGTTTTTATTAATCTGCCTTTGAAGCTTCTAATTGAAAAGTAAAAATACTATTTTTTTTTAAAAAACAAAACTCATGAATGTTCCGTGAATAATTGGTTTCACTAAAAACCAGCAATTAACACATTCAATACCTTATATTAGAAGCATTTCTTTCTTCATTCGCATATAAAGATATAATTTTCGTCATAAATAAATCAGCTAAACTATGCCTTATTACAAGCGAGCTATTTAACTAATTTACAAGCTTATAAATATAAGCTTTTTTTCATCATTGGAGGAGTTCCTATTAAAAATTATCTAAGTTTGAAATTAAAAATGATTTATGAAGCCGGAAACTAGAAAAAATCCTTCGGAAATAAATAAATCTTTAGCGAAAGTCAAACAAAGAAATTCGCAAGTATTGATTGTCTTTATCAGGGCCGGATGTTAATTATTGAGCTTTTTCCATCAATTATCTTTCCAATGGGAGCAGCAAATAAATTTCCTGAAGATGTGATTTCATTTAAAAGAAGCTTACTATCGGCGGGATTTACTGAGATTAACAAGCCCCCTGAGGTTTGTGCATCAGCACATAAACTTATCATAGACTCAGATACTTCACCTGATATTTTTATAAAATCTTTTACAAAGCTGATGTTATTTGTTGTTCCTCCCGGAATAATCCCCTGAGAGGCCAGATCAAGCGCCCCGGGGAGTTGTGGAATCATTGAGGCTGTTAATTCAGCGGAGACTCCGGATCCAGTAAGCATTTCCCGCAAATGACCAAGTAGTCCGAAACCGGTAACATCGGTGCAGGCATTTACCTTATATTTAAGCATGATTTCCGAATCCGTCCTGTTCGATTTTCTCATACTTGAAAGTAGTGCCTGCTTGTGATCCTCGCTTATCATATTTCTTTTTAATGCAGTGCTGAGGATTCCTGTTCCAATGGGTTTAGTAAGAATCAGAATATCTCCGGGTTTTGAAGTTGAGTTGCGTATAATCTTTGATGGGTGAACAATTCCACTTATTACCATTCCAAACTTAGGCTCGTTGTCTTCAATAGTGTGCCCTCCAAGAATAAATATTCCCGCTTCTTCAGCTACTGATTGTGCTCCATTTAAAATTTCATGCAATACTTTTATCGGTAGCCTGTTTATCGGAAAGGCAACAATATTCAATGCAAATAAAGGTTTTGCTCCCATAGCATATATATCGCTTAGAGCATTTACAGCGGCTATTGCACCAAATTCAAAGGGGTCATCAACAATAGGTGTGAAAAAATCAACGGTTTGTACAAGAGCTGTTTCGTCATTTATTCGGTAAACAGCTGCGTCATCAGATGTTTCGGATCCGACAAGTATATCAGAGTGAACTGGAACCGGAAATCCTTGAAGTACTTCCTGAAGAATCCGCGGACTGATTTTGCAGGCACAGCCCATTCCGTGTGTATATTGGGTTAGCTTTATTTCACCTAAAGGATCAGGCTCACTGGAAAAATCAATTTCAGTATTCATGAGCCGTTTTGCTTTTGATACAATAATACCCGCCGCATAATTTATATCATCCCAACTTGTATTTTTTCCAGTTGAAAAACGAATGGTTCCCATCGCAAGTTCTGTCGGAATATGAAGAGCCTGCAGTACATGAGAGACATTAACATCATCGGCATGACAAGCTGCACCTGCTGAGACTGCCACTTCCTGCATCTCGGATAAAAGTGCAGTAGCATCCAATCCAGGGAAACTTATATTTAATGTATTCGGCAAAACTTTTATGGTGTGGCCATTACGAACAATGGATGGAATCTGCTTTTTTAAAAGATCGTAAAGCATATCCCTGGTTTGTCTCATATTGGCTGCATTTTTTGCAAAATCACGAAGGGCAATTTCCGCTGCTTTCCCAAGTCCGGCTATTTCAAGAACATTTTCAGTTCCTGGCCGCAAGTTGTGCTCATGATTTGCTCCATGCATTATTTTACGAAGTTGCACTCCCTGTCTGACATATAGTGCGCCAACTCCCTTTGGAGCATAAAATTTATGTCCCGCTAAAGAAAGCATATCAACACCCAATTCTTTAACATCTGTTTTTATTTTACCTACAGACTGAGCGGCATCTGTATGAAACAGTATGTTATGTTTATGGGTAGTTGCTGAGAGGTCTGCAATATTCTGAATGGTACCGATTTCGTTATTTGCATGCATTATACTTACCAGAATGGTTTCCGGTTTTATGGAATCCTTAAGTTGCTCAGTTTCCACTATTCCATCAGAATTTACTGGTAGATAGGTAATTTGAAATCCTTCTTTTTCAAGAAACCTGCATACTTCAAGAACTGCCGGATGTTCAATTACCGAGGTAATAATATGATTTCCTTTATTCCGGTAAGAATATGCTGCTCCAAGCAATGCAAAATTATTAGATTCAGTTCCTCCGCTGGTAAAGATTATTTCTGATGGAGAGCAATTTAATAAGGATGAAATATTTTTTCTGGCTACTTCAATTGCCTTTTTACTATCGGTTCCAAAACTATGCATACTTGAAGGATTCCCAAAATTACCACGAAGGAATGGAATCATAAAATCTGCCACCTCATTATCTATTGGTGTTGTAGCATTGAAATCGAGATACACAGACTTCATTTTGCGAAATTATGGATTGGAAAATACAGAAAGCGAATTCTAAAAAATTGGTGCTTTGTCTGTCAAAAGTGGTTCAAAACGCGGATCGAGTTCATTGGTCCAGCCTATCAAATATTTGGTAAAATCGGATACTTCAAGACTCCAGATATTTTTTGAGTAGCAATCCTGCATGATTTCATTTGAAAATAACTCACCCGCAAGTTTTATCTTTTTTTCAGATTTACGAAGGGGAGTTGGGTAAAGATCGGCAGCTCCATAAAGACGCATGAAATTTTGAGCTATTTCAGCAGGATACTTATAGCTGACAATGGCAAACTCAACATCTTCATTAATCAAAGTATTTACAGCAAAGGATATGTCAGTTCTGTAATAATTATTCACCATAAATATAAGAGCAACGCTTTCAACAGTAAACTCATCACGAAGAAGGGCAATTACACGTTCGGTATCTTTAGGACTTTGTTGTTGCGGAATTCCATCTTTCTCAGCAATTACAAATGATTCTCCCACTTTTTTAGAAAGGTTATCCGCCCATTTATTAATAGCTGCTAGCCCGGTTTTTAGGTTTGGCTCATTAATGGACATATCTACAGTACTTAAAGGAAGATTTTTTGTAATAGTTGCAAACTCCTTACCTATATAATAATCGGTTTTAATGCGGAGTTTTACTTTATTTAGCTCAGCCTGCTTTTCGATCCATTCAACTGCAATAGCCATAGAATCAATTGTTGAAGCAATGTCAAATTCAGTCCAGGGACTTGTGGTTTTTGTATCAACAAAAACGAAATAGAGCAATACCTCATTTTTGAGATCTTTACAAACATTATTATACCTTCCTAAACGGTAGTCAATTTTCTGATAACTAAACCCTGAAACGAATGTCAGGATTAAACAAAGCAAGCTAAGTTTTAGGAAAGTTTTCATTTTCTCTAGGCTTTATCGAACAAAAATAACAATTTTAGTGATATTACAATGCTAAGATGTAGTAAGAAACTGTCATTCCACTACTTATTGCTATGGAATTATTTGGATTTACTGGCTTTTGAACAATAATACTTGCAGAATTCCGATAATCCGCATTCGCTGCATTTCGGCTTTCGGGCAATGCAAACATATCTACCATGAAGAATAAGCCAATGGTGAGCAGTAGAAAGAAGATTTTCAGGAAAATATTTCACCAGTTGCCTTTCAGTTTCAAGGGGATTTTTTGAGTTAACAGAAAGTCCGATTCTTGCAGATACTCTAAAAACATGCGTATCTACTGCCATTGCAGGTTTATCAAATGCCACAGAGAGAATTACGTTTGCAGTCTTTCTGCCAACTCCGGGAAGTTTTTCAAGTTTTTCGGAAGTATCCGGAACAACTCCCCCGAAATCTTTTACAAGTGCATTTGCCATTCCCCAAAGGTTTTTAGCCTTATTATTTGGGTAAGAGCATGATTTTATAAGTGCAAAGATTTCCTCTACGGAGGCTGCTGCCATGCTCTGTGGATCAGGAAAACTCGTAAATAAGGCTGGCGTGATCATATTCACCCTTTTGTCTGTACATTGTGCAGAAAGAATTACTGCTACCAGTAAATGAAAATGGTTGCTGTAATGCAACTCTGTTTCTGCAACCGGCATGTTTTCCTGAAACCAGACTACTGTTCTTTCAAATCGTTCTTTCTTATTCATGTTTAGGAAGGCAACTAGTTGTAAACCATGCAAGTTAGCCAATAGAAAATGAATTCATGCGGAAATCCCTGTAATTATTGACTAGCTGTTACTTTTTTACGATTTTCTCTTGCATATATTAAGCAAAAACATTTACTTTGCACAAATGTTTAAAAAAATGGGTCGATTTACTTATTCATATTATTTTTATAGCACGCTTAAATAAGTCGGGATAATCGAATTTGTAACAATTGATCCCGGTGTTTATCGGGATTTTTTTATTTTATACTTAACAGGATGAATACCATAGTAGCCCGCTTTTATTTTTTCTACTTCTATTTTAGTCTGAAAGAACAGGCCGGACAAACTATGGATTTAAAATAATTCAAATCACATAAAAAGGTCCCGGCACAGTCGGGGCCTTTTTTAATATTTAGTAAGATGGGATTTCAAAACGATAACAAACCTATAACTATTGCCATTCAGGGTGGGTACGGTGCATTTCATGAAATTGCCGCAAAAGCATATTTCGAACCTCAGGAAATAGATATTAAGCCTAACAATACATTCAAAGACCTTATGACATCTCTTAAGCAAAGAGAAGTTGATTTTGGCATCATGGCAATTGAAAACTCTCTTGCAGGAAGCATCATTCCAAATTATGCCTTAATAAAGGATTCTAAAATGCAGATTATTGGAGAGATATATTTAAGAATTCGTCAGAATCTTGTAGCATTACCAGGACAGAAAATTGAAGATATAAAGGAGGTGTATTCGCACCCAATGGCAATTTTGCAATGCCAGCTGTTCTTTGATAATTATCCTAAAGTTACTCTCATTGAAAGTATTGATACAGCGTTAAGTGCAAAAATGATTAGTGACGAAAAACTGTTGGGGAAAGGTGCCATAGCAAGCGATGTAGCAGCTGAGAAATACGGACTCGAAATTCTTGCTCCTTCAATTGAAACCAACAAAATGAATTATACACGGTTTCTTATTTTGAGGGAAGCAAATGGGCATAAAGAAGATATTTCAGTTGTTAACAAATCATCTATCCATTTTGCACTTGCCAATAAAAGCGGTTCACTTTCTAAGATTCTGTCTATACTTTCATATTACGATATTAACTTAACTAAAATTCAGTCGCTTCCAATCATGGGAAAAGACTGGGAATATCAGTTTTATGTTGATGTAATTTTCGATGATTATGATTGGTACAAAAAATCCCTCGATGCAATTCGTCCGTTTACCAGCGAATTAGGTATTTTGGGAGAATATATAAAAGGAAAATCAATAATGGATTAATAACTATTAATATGGGAGTAAAACTCGAACTGGAGCAGCTTGATCTATGCGGGGAATGCATGAAAAGGCCCATCATCATTGCTGGTCCGTGCAGCGCGGAAACTGAGGAACAGGTAATGGCAACTGCCAAAGATCTGGCAAATAACGGAATCCGAATTTATCGTGCCGGAATTTGGAAACCTCGTACACGTCCGAATGCTTTTGAAGGCATTGGTTCAATCGGACTGGAATGGTTAGGAAAAGTTAAAAAAGAAACCGGCATGCAGACAACTACCGAAGTTGCAAATGCAAAACATGTCGAGGAATGCCTGAAAGCAGGTATTGATATTCTTTGGATTGGAGCTCGCACATCTGCAAACCCTTTTGCTGTGCAGGAAATTGCTGATGCTTTAAAGGGAGTGGATATTCCGGTAATGATAAAAAACCCTGTAAATCCGGACGTGGAATTATGGATCGGAGCTTTTGAGCGACTTAATAATGCCGGTATAAAACGGCTCATTGCCATTCACCGTGGATTCTCAGTTTATGATAAAACATTATTCCGCAACGATCCTCAATGGCAAGTACCAATTGAACTTCGCAGAAGAATTCCTGAACTGAAAATTATCACAGATCCGAGCCATATTTGCGGAAACCGTCACATGTTGTATAATGTTTCACAGAAAGCGATGGACCTTAACTTCGACGGTCTTATTATTGAAACTCATAACACACCTGATTTAGCATGGAGCGATGCAAGTCAGCAAATAACACCTGATGAACTTCTGACTCTTCTGAAACGATTGATCTTTAGAGACGAAGGTGATCTGAAATCCATGATAAGTTTGGCCGAATTACGGGAACAAATCGATAAACTCGATGATAAACTTATACAGATTTTCGAAAAGCGCATGAAAGTGGTTGAGGAAATCGGCAAGCATAAGAAAGAAAGCAATATTACCATCCTTCAGTCACAGAGATGGGATGACATAGTTAAAAACCGTATAAGCCTTGGTAGCAGAAAAGGACTTAGCGAAGAGTTTATTCTAAAGGTATTCCAGGCGATTCACCAGGAATCGATAAATAAGCAGACTCTCGTAATGAATCGTAACCAGGACGAGGAAAAATGAAAAAATTAGACCTGATAACATCGGCAGGAAAGTCGGAGGTTTTTATTGTTGCCGGCATTGATGAAGCCCTTAGCCGTTTGAACCGAGACAAAACGGTTGTTCTGGCGGATGAGAATGTTCTGAAGTTTCATTCAGCAAAATTCTCTGGTTTTCAGGTTATTTCGATTGGCTCAGGTGAAATGGCCAAATCCATGAATCAGGCAATCCATCTGTATCAGAAGCTTATTGAGATGGAAGTTGACCGAAGTTGGTTCCTGCTTGGCGTGGGTGGAGGTATTGCAACTGATTTATCAGGGTTCGTGGCATCGACTTTTTTAAGGGGAATTCAATTCGGATTCGTGTCAACTACGCTTCTTGGTCAGGTAGATGCTGCCGTTGGCGGAAAAAATGGGGTAAACATCGATGGGTATAAGAACATGGTTGGTGTAATCCGTCAACCGGATTTTGTTTACTGCGACACTGATTTTCTTGCCACTTTGCCTGAAAAGGAATTTCTCGGGGGATTTGCAGAGATTATCAAATATGGCGCTATCAGGGATTTCAACTTCTTCAATTACCTGAATGAAAATATTGAAAAGGGAGTTTCAAGGGATAAAATGGTTCTTGAAACTATGATTTTTGAATCGGTTAAGAATAAAATAGAAGTAGTAGCGTCCGATGAAAATGAAACAGGTGAAAGAAAAACGCTTAACTTTGGTCATACCTTTGCTCATGGCATTGAGAAATTATACAAGCTTCCACATGGAGAGGCTGTGGCGCTGGGAATGATTCTTGCCTCGCAACTTTCAGTGAAATTGGGAATGCTTGAACAGGAAAAATGCAATGAACTAGAAGCCTTAATTGCAAGAACAGGATTAGCATTAAAGTATGAGTATGATCCTGATTTACTTGCTGATGCGATGAAGAAGGACAAGAAAAGAGCAGGCGAGGAGATCAGTTTTATTTTACTTCAGGATATTGGTAAAGCAGTAATCAGAAAATTACCTGTTAACGATATAAAATCTATACTTTATGATTTGCATTAGTATCGGTTCCGGATCCCCGGCAGAAGCAAAAAAAATCCTTCAGAAATCGGGATTTATTGAAATAAGAGCTGATCTTCTTGATTGGAATATTGAAGATTATAAAGATGTAATTTCATGCGGAAGTAAAACAGTTTTTACATGCAGACCTGGTAAATATTCAAATGAAGAAAGATTAAAACTCTTTGAAATGGCTGCAGCATCAGGCTGCAAATATATTGATATTGAGATAGATTCGGATGAAGCATTTCTTTTCGCTATTCGCAACATTACCCAAAAATATTCAACTCAAACCATAATTTCATACCATAATTATGAAATGACACCTTCTGCAGATGTACTTGAATCATTTTTGTCTGATTGTTTTGAATTGGGTGCCGATGTTGCAAAACTGGCATGTAGGGTGTATTCTCCGGCAGATGCAGCAAGACTCTTATCTCTTTACAGTATATCGGGTCGTAAAATAGTTATTGGGATGGGTAAGGCAGGCAAAATTACCCGACTCGCAGCAGCTTTCCTGGGTGCTGAATTTACTTTTGCATCCTCGGGCGAAGCTACAGCAGAAGGACAATTAGATTTTGAGGAAATGAAAGATCTGATAAAAAAAATACAATAAGCTTATGAATTCCTTCGGTAACATATTCAGAATCAGTATTTTTGGGGAGTCACATGGCAATTCTACAGGAATTACAATTGATGGTTGTTCGGCGGGTTTACCTCTACTTGAATCGGATTTCACTGCCGACCTCGATCGCAGACGTTCAGGATCAAAAGGTACGACTCCTCGAAAAGAAGCTGATCTTCCACGAATTATGAGTGGTGTTTTTAATGATTTTACCACAGGAGCTCCCATTACCATAATTTTTGAAAATACCAATACCCGGTTTAAAGACTATGAGAAGATTAGGGAAACACCACGACCAGGACATGCTGATTTTGTTGCTTCAAAGAAATTTGGAGGGTTTGAAGATTTCAGAGGTGGAGGCCATTTCAGCGGTAGGATTACCTTGGGAATTGTTGCAGCCGGAGTAATTGCGCGCAAACTAATATCCCCCATTAAAATAAAAGCTGAATTGACTGAAGCCGGTGGAATTAAAGATATTGAATTGGCATTAGATAGAGCCATAGAAGAACAGAATTCAATTGGAGGAATTATTGAATGCACAGCTAGTAATTTGCCGACAGGAATTGGAGAGCCATTTTTTAATTCTGTGGAATCAATGATTGCTCATCTGGTATTCAGCATTCCTGCAATTAAAGCTATTGAATTTGGAGCTGGATTTGCATCTGCTAAAATGAAAGGCAGTGATCATAACGACATGTTCATATCCCCTGAAGGAAAAACTGAAACTAACCATGCAGGTGGCATTAATGGAGGAATTAGCAATGGAAATGATATTGTTTTTAGAGTTGCAGTTAAACCTACCAGCAGCATTGCTTTGGCGCAAAATACCATGAATATTAAGACAGGTAAAATGACCGAACTTAAAATCGAAGGCCGTCATGATTTATGCATTGCGCTCCGGGTTCCGGTTATAATGGAAGCGGTTACTGCCATTGTACTTGCCGATCTGATGTTGGTAGAGCAAAGAATTAAACGTGTTTATTTGAAATAAGTGTTCAAGACTTAATAATTTACAACAAAAAAATTTAAACGAATGAGAGTAGCAGTAGTAGGTGCGGGAAATATGGGATCATGGCTGGTAGAATCACTCTGCCTGGATTATGAAGTAGGGGTTTACGATTCGGATCGGAGTAAACTAAAGTATTTTTTTAATTCCCGTAAATTCCTTTATTTGGAAGAATTGCTGGAGTTTCAGCCTGATATTCTTATAAATGCAGTAAGTCTCGAACACACAGAAAGTGTTTTTCGCGAAGTAGTTCCTTCTTTGGGTAAAAACTGCATTATTGCAGATATTACTTCTGTTAAAACCGGCATCATGAAATATTATGAAACTTGCGGCAGACGCTTTGTTTCAACACATCCGATGTTTGGTCCAACTTTTGCAAACATCAGGCATCTGGCTGAAGAAAATGCGATAATTATAAAAGAAGGGGATGAAGAAGGTAAAGAATTCTTCCGAAAATTCTATAAATCCCTGAATTTGAAGATATTTGATTATAGTTTCAAGGAACATGATCAGACTATTGCGTATTCTTTATCAATTCCCTTTTCTTCTACTTTGGTTTTTGCTTCGTGCATGAAAGAACAGGAAGCTCCTGGAACAACATTCCGCAAACATTTTGAAATTGCAAAGGGATTGCTTTCCGAGGATGATTTTCTTCTATCAGAAATTCTGTTGAATCCATATAGTCTGGAACAGGTGGAGGAAATTAAAAATAGTCTGGGTGAACTAATTGAAAAAATTAAAGCTGCAGATAAAGGTGGATTAAAAGATTATTTCCAAACTCTCAGGCATAATATTGGAATGAAAAAATTAGGGTAAGCCGAAAAAATCCTTCTACACAACCTGCGGAAATTTTGAATTGTGCTATAACATTCTTATTTTCAGAATCTTGCCTGATTCTGGACGGATTTTATATTTATCATCAATCCTGAGTCCTAAAATCCAAACGATTTCGTTTCCCGACTGAAGAATCCAAGTATTTTCTTTTTCCGGGAGCGAAAGCTTGATGTCGATAAAGAAATCGCTAAGTTTTTTCATATTTTTCATCCCCAAAGGACGAAAATAATCTCCGGGTTCCCATTTTCTGAGTATTAGAGGGAATTCAAGTAATTCGAAATCCAGACAGGCAATTGATGATGTAGAGGGGATTTTGAAATCAGTAGAATTTTGAATCACATCCATTTCAAGATCAACAGGAGCGATTACTTCGCTGTATGGCCCGTCAATATAATATTTCCTTCCACTTTCCTCTCGTAATGGTTGAATAATCAGTCTTTCCCGATCTTTTACAAGTCGGTGGGTGGATGAAAAAAATTGTTTACCGGAGGGTCCGTCGAGACTCCTGACAATATCGTTTACAACTGCCTGTGTGAAATTAAAATCACTGAGAAGTTCATATACCCATGTATCTATCGGATGTAGCTTAATAAGCTCATTCAGAGATATCCAGGAGAAGTTCAATTCGCGTTTTATATATTCACTGCGCTTTTCGCGGATAGAATTAATGTATATTTCTTCTGCTTCCCGCAATTTTCGCATGTTATCTGCTAGAGTATCAGCAAAACGGGGGTTTATCTCTTCAAAAAGAGGTATAATATTTAACCTTATTTTGTTCCGGCTGTATTTGGAAGATGCATTACTGGTATCCTCCCGCCAATCGAGATTATTTGCCAACGCATACTTTTTTATATCCGCACGTGTGGCGTCTAACAAAGGCCTTACGAGCCGGCCAGCTTTACTTTTAATACCGGTTAAGCCCTGAATTCCAGTTCCCCTGGAAAGGTTTAGAAGAAAAGTTTCAATTACATCATTTTTATTATGTGCTGTAACAATCCAGTCGCAAGCCTGTTCCTGTCTGAGTTCTTCAAACCAGTCGTAACGAAGTTCCCTGGCTGCCATTTGTATTGAAATTTTTCCCGATTCAGCATAATCTGAAGTTTCAAACTTTCTTACGAATATGGGAATGTTATATTTGTCGGCCAGTGATCTGACGAACAATTCATCCCCATCCGACTCTTCAGCCCTGAGTTGGAAATTGCAATGAGCGATATAACAGGAATATCCCAAATTATAAAGCAGATCCAACATTACGGTAGAGTCTACTCCACCGCTTACAGTAACAATAAGCCGGTTGCCGGTGTGGAAAAGGTCATTTTCGGAAATATGGGATTTCAGCTTGCCAAGCATGGCGGAAAGAATTTCCACTAAGGTAAAGAAAAGGTTTGATTCCTCCCGAACCTCTGGGTCGAAAAATAAGAATTCCATTTGATACCTCGATGGCTTTGCCTCGGGGTAATTCATTGGGTGAAGTAAAATTTAGAGGTTGGTTAATTGCTTAGATCAACAAAAAAGGTGTAATAGTAAGGAAGACCCTATATTACACCTTTAATATTCGATTAAATTAAAAGGGGATTAGTGTTTGGCGAGGAAACTTGCAATGCCTTCCTGAGTAGCTTTCAAGCCAACATCACCTTTGTGCCAGTCTGCAGGGCAAACTTCACCATTTTTCTCAAAGAACTGAAGAGCATCAACCATTCTGATAGCTTCTTCAACGCTTCTGCCAAGAGGCATATCGTTAACCAGCTGATGGCGAACAAGACCTTCCTTATCGATCAGGAACAGTCCACGGTATGAGCGGGGAGAGCCTGTGAAAGTTGAGGAACCATCGTCGTTAACATCATATTCACCGGCCAAAACATCGTAATTTTCAGAAATTGTCATCGACTGATCGGCAACCAAAGGGAATTTAACACCCTGAATTCCGCCTTCTTTTTTAGGCGTCTGCAGCCATTTCCAGTGTGAAAATTCTGAATCTACTGAACAGCCAACTACAGCAACATTTCTTTCTTCAAATTCTTTCATTTTATCCTGAAATGCAATGATTTCAGTAGGACAAACGAATGTAAAGTCTGCAGGATAAAAGAAAAATACAACGTACTTTTTACCCACAAACTGTTTCAATGAAAAATTTTCAATTACTTCGCCACCATTTAATACAGCAGGAACTGAAAAATGAGGAGCTTTTTTACCAACTAGTACTGCCATTTTTTAAATATTTAAGATTAGAAAATAATGTATGATTATCAGATTAAATACCAAAAGTAAACAAAAATCATGTCTGAAAGTTCAATACTATTTATTGAATTTTAATGAAAATCCATCATATTAGGATTGGTAAGATAAAAATTATTCGGATTCAGGCGCGGTTCCCCTGAGAACTGCATTTTATCTTTTAGAGGGATTTCCGGCAGATTCGGATAAATCCCGAAACGAAATGAAAACGTTGGAAAAACAAGCCTTTCATTTTGAATTCTTGCACCAATTCCCAAACCAGAATAAACATTTTCATATAAAAGATTAGAAGATTCTGGTCCCAACATGCCAAAATCAATGTATGAGAAAAAAGTAAAACGGAAGCCATAAACATACCATGGAGTAAAAGCAACCGTTTCCATGTTCAAAACAAATCGTTGCTGACCGAATACATTTTCTTCGTTGAAGCCCCGTAGCCCGTATGTTTCATTAATTGTGAGACGATCGTTTTCAAAACGTTTTACTCCCTTGGTAAAATTAAAGCTTATAAACTGACGGAATTTAAACTGACCAAAAATAAAAAGATTGGAAAAATATTTCACTCGAAGTTGAAACATCGCCTGTTCGAAACTCCCTGTATTTGTTATAAATCCACCTTCAGCAATCTGGAAATAGGCATATCCGAGATTAGCCACATAATTTCCTTTTGCGAAACTCAGTGAAGAATACATTCGATTATCAAATTCTCCAAACTCCGGACCGAATGTAAAATTCAGCAATGAGCCTATGGGTATATCTTCTGTGCGGCCATAGCTGTATATAAGACTACTCTGGTAAAAACTTTGGGAAGAAAGTGCAATTGTATTTAGCAAGACTATTTTGTCGTGAAAATCATAATAGCGATTTTTGCTTACCAAGGGTCTGTCGAAATAATTTTCCTTATAAATTCTGCTTGCAAGAATCAGGTTTAATCTGTTTTTTTCAAGCTCAGCATTCTTATTTAATTTTATAGCCCGCCCAAGCCAGATATCGGTGATGTTACTTGAAACATGGTGTGAAACAAAGCCGGAATCAGCATTCCAGACGTGCTGGATTGAGCTTAAGTGATATACCGATGCTCCACCGGCGTATTTTGTATTGGGAGTAAAGAATTTACGGTTCAGTTGAAGTCCATATCCCTTGGTATCAAAAACATTGGTATAACTGAACTTGCTATCGATAAACGAACCAAGAATATTCCGGTTTTTGTAAATGGCTTCATAGCCCCAGATATCCGATTTTTGAGGATTCCAATGAATATTGTTTTGAATTTCCATACCTGTTCCAAAAACATTTCTATCCCAGACTTCGAGTTTGCCCGCATTTATTTCACTAAGTTGCAAATAGAATGCTATGGACCACTGATCCTTAATGATTACAAGAATATCGGCATAGCCATCCTGAAGTGCAATTGGTACCACAACAAATCTTGCATCCTCTACATAAGAAAGCTCGCGAAAAAGTCTGACGTTATCAGCTAAAATACGTGGATCGATGCGATCGCCTTCTTTTATCAGAAGATGTCTTTCAAGAATCCGATCATTAGTTTTAATATGTACTGAGTTAGCGGTTTTTTCTATCCATGTAGTTGCATGTGACGCGGTATCGAGAATGTTTGCGCCAAAAACATCTAATTTAATAAAACGAATGTTTCGAATTATAAGACCATCATATTCAATAAATTCCAAATCTCCCCTGAGCGTTGGAAGAGTATCTGTGATGACAGTTTTTGGAGGTCGGATTACAATATTCTGCAGCTCATTAACCCACCAGTTTCCGGAAGGTATTGGCCGGATTGTGTCGCGAAGTATAGAACTTAAAGACCTTTGGTTTTTACTTTCAGTAAGTTTATTTGAATTGTTTGACGAATCGTTTTTTGAAGGATAAATCTGAGCCAATACATGTCCTGATCCCAATAAAACAAGGAATGCAAATAGTAAAATTGTTTTTATAAAATAGGTCAAATGTCTGCTCAAAACTATCATTGTAATGATGTGCACCAATTAATTGTTCTATTCTGTTTTACAGAGAGAATCGCGGTGAAATTAGTTCAATTGCATGATTTTAAAAAATGTAGAGTCAATTTATGATATTTAATCCAATGTCGTTAATTTAAGCCTTCCTTCCAAAACAGTTTCAGGATCATTGAAAACATTGTTCTTGTTTTTTTGTTATTTTGTTTCAGTTTTATAAAAAATAGTGTAATCCTTTATTTATGCGTCAACCAGTTGTATTAATTATATTCTTATCGGTATTTATTATCCTCACTGATCTTTATACTTTCAGGGGAATTTCAGCATTAAGCCAGAATTTACCTTCTTATCAGAAGCTTATTTTCAAAATAATTTTCTGGGGTATAACCTTACTTTCATTGGTATGGCTGGTTTGGCTGAGCTACTCCTTCACGCATTTTACTTACAAGGAGATGTACAGCAACATCGCCTTTTTCTTTGGATTTTTTGTATTGTTTTTTGTTCCAAAGCTTATTTTTAATGCATTTCAATTGGTTAATGATGTTGCCGGAATATTTGCAAAAGGTGTAGGTTTTCTTTTTCCTTCCAATGAAAGCATTGCTGCAGGAGCGCATAAAATCTCGCGTTCGGAGTTCCTTTTGCAGGTGGGACTCATAGCTGCCTCAATTCCCTTTCTTTCTATTATTTGGGGGATTTGGAAGGGTCGGTATAATTTTAAAGTAACAAATCTTTCCCTTTCTTTTCCAAATCTACCGAAGGCTTTTGATGGAACCAGGATATTACAAATCAGCGATTTTCATGTAGGGAGCTTTGATGGAAATCCAGAAATGGTAGATAAAGCAATTGAGCTGATTAATAAGCAAAATGCAGACTATATTCTTTTCACGGGAGATCTTGTTAATAACATTGCCGCGGAGGCCGAAAGCTTTATACCCCTGTTTCAAAAGTTGAAAGCTCGTTATGGAATGTTTTCAATCCTTGGAAACCATGATTATGGCGAATATTACCAGTGGGCATCGAAGGAACAGCTCAATGAGAATATGCTGGATTTATACAAGCATCATTCTGAGATGGGATTTAAGTTGTTACGAAATGAATCAGTACGACTTCAGAAAGACGGAGAAGAAATTGCTTTAATAGGGGTTGAGAACTGGGGATTACCTCCATTTCCGCAATATGGTGATTTAGGAAAAGCTATGAGTCCCGTAAATGACCTTCCATTTAAAATTCTCATGTCACATGATCCCTCACATTGGGATGCACAGGTAACAAAGAAAACTGATATTGATCTCACCCTTTCCGGTCATACTCATGGAATGCAGTTTGCAATTCGGATTCCCGGTTGGAGATGGAGCCCTGTTAAAATGAAATATCCGCGTTGGGGTGGCTTGTACACGGTTGATAAGCAGCATTTGTATGTAAATATTGGAATTGGGTATATTGCGTTTCCTGGCCGTGTTGGAACCCCGCCTGAAATTACGGTGATTGAGTTGAAACGGGGGAGTACGCATGTTTAAACTATTTAATAAAAGAACCCTTGTTCACTTTTCGTGCAATTCATATTATCTCTGGTAACAGTAAAGCCGTATCAGTCTTTTTTGTATGTTTGCGCAAAGACCCTAAATTATGCCCAACCGCAAAGCAATTCTGCTACTTTCATGTCCTGATAGCAAAGGACTTGTTGCCCGAATTTCGGGTTTTATTTCTGATAATGGAGGAAATATTATCTCACTGCATGAACATGTCGACACTCTCGAAAAAACTTTTTTTTTCAGGGTGGTTTGGGATTTAGAGAACTTTAGCATTCGACCTGAAAATCTTGAGGAAACCTTTGAACCACTTGCGTCTGATCTGAATGCAACTTGGAAAATTAATTTTACGGGTAGAAAACTGAGAATTGCAGTTTTTGTTTCGAAATATGAGCATTGCTTACAGGAGCTATTATGGAGACAGAGACTTGCTGATTATCCTGTTGAGATTCCTCTGATTATATCCAACCATGCTGATGTAAAACCAATGGCCGACTATCACAGAATTCCTTTGCATGTTTTCCCCATTACACCGGAGAATAAAAAAGCGCAGGAAGAATCCGAATTAAAACTACTTGCAGATAATGAAATCGATGCGGTTGTTCTTGCCAGGTACATGCAAGTCTTATCCGGTAATTTTATAGAAAAATATCCCGGCAGAATTATAAATATACACCACTCATTTCTACCGGCATTCATGGGAGGGAACCCCTACAAACAAGCCTACGAGAGGGGTGTGAAAATTATTGGCGCTACAAGTCACTATGTTACAGAGGATCTCGATGAGGGTCCGATTATAGAACAGGATATAGTGCGAATATCACATCGCGATACTACGGAAGACCTAATTCGCAAAGGAAGAGATTTGGAAAGAATAGTGCTGGCAAGAGCAGTTTATTTTCATGCTGAGCACAGAATTCTGTTAAATGGGAAAAAGACAATAGTCTTTGACTAGATAACAAATTAGCCAGATATCGGTAACCCTTGAATTCAACAGAGGTACTGATGTCTGGCCATTTTGGTTGGTTGTTAAAAGTGAATCTCAATATTATCCTGAATCTTAGTAAGCCCGAGCGAAAAGAACCCTGTATTTACCGGGTTTTCCGCTGAAAATATCAGTGCCTACATTCTCTTCAGTATCCAAAGGAATACAACGGATGGTTGCTTTTGTTTCTTCTTTAATCTTAACTTCCGTCTCAGCGGTACCATCCCAGTAAGCAGAAACAAATCCGCCCTTGTTATCCAGAACCTCTTTAAATTCTGCCCAGGACGATACAAGAGTGATATTCTCATCCCTAAATTTATGGGCTTTATTGAAGATGTTTTCCTGAATTTCATCCAAAAGCTTAACAATGTAATCTGCAATGTTTTCCTGAGGAATGACTTTCTTTTCCAGAGTATCACGACGGGCGATTTCGATGCTGCCATTTTCCAGATCTCGTGGACCAAGAGCCAAACGAACGGGAACCCCTTTAAGTTCATATTCAGCAAATTTCCAACCTGGTTTATGAGTGTCGCGATTATCATATTTAACTGAAATTCCTTTTGCTTCCAGCTCCTTTTTTATTCTCTCTGCAACAGCATTTAGTCCGGGTACCTGATCCAATCCCTTGTAAATAGGAACGATAACAACCTGAATAGGGGCGAGTTTCGGAGGAAGTACCAATCCGTGATCATCGGAATGAGCCATTACCAATGCACCCATTAGTCGTGTTGAAACACCCCATGAAGTTGCCCACACATACTCAAGTTTACCTTCATTATTTGCGAATTGAACGTCAAAAGCTTTAGCGAAATTCTGTCCAAGAAAATGTGAAGTTCCAGCCTGTAAAGCTTTACCGTCCTGCATGAGCGCTTCGATGCAAAAGGTGTCGAGTGCACCCGCAAACCTCTCGTTTTCACTTTTCCGTCCGATAATTACTGGCATAGCCATAAAATTTTCGGCAAAATCGGAATAAACATGAACCATTCTCATGGTTTCTTCAATGGCTTCCTGTTTGGTAGCATGAGCGGTGTGTCCTTCCTGCCAAAGAAACTCAGCTGTTCTCAAGAACAAACGGGTTCTCATTTCCCAGCGAACAACATTGGCCCACTGATTGATCAGCAAAGGAAGGTCGCGGTAAGATTGTATCCAGTTTTTATAAGTACTCCAAATAATGGTTTCTGAGGTAGGTCTTACAATAAGCTCCTCTTCCAGCTTGGATTCAGGGTCAACCATAACACCTCCGTTTACCTCATCAACTTTGAGTCGGTAGTGAGTAACTACAGCGCATTCTTTGGCAAATCCCTCTACATGACTAGCTTCCTTGCTAAAAAAGGATTTAGGTATGAAAAGCGGGAAATAGGCATTTGAATGTCCTGTATCTTTAAACATTTTATCAAGAGCAGCCTGCATCTTCTCCCAAATGGCATAACCATAAGGTTTTATAACCATACATCCCCTGACTGCCGAATTTTCTGCCAGATCTGCTTTGATTACCAGATCGTTGTACCACTGGGAATAGTTTTCTGCCCGTGTAGTAAGTTCTTTTGCCATTTTATTTTTTTTTCTTTGATATCATTTATAATCCTTCCTTAACAGTTGCTTTAATTTATTCTACAAGCAACTCATTTCATACTGAATTGGAATAATTTAATTAAAACTTTTTCTGAATTTTCAGAAGTGCAAAATAAGCAAATAAAATCGTTAACAGAAAACGCTCAAGCCGAAGAATAGGCATGTCGATTGTACCGAGAGGTGAAAAACCGAAATGCAGGTTAAAAAAGCATTGATCTTGAGACCTGCATTTTCAAACCTGCATTAAGCTTTTTATAGTTTAGGCGTTCATTCTTTTGGAGAAAGCCTGAAATTTCTCTATTTCTTGTGGTCGGATTTCATTCGGGCAGCATGCTCACCGGCTTCTGTTTTTCTCAGAACTCTTAACTCCTGACGATTAAGAAGGGATTTCTTTGCCGGAGGATAATAATCGACAACAGCAGTAAATGGAATAATTCTACCACCAAGCAACACGGGGGTTTCGATCCAGCCTACATCTTCAGCAGCTAGCTGCAAATTATCGTGATTTGGGCCATATACATCAACATAGTATCTTTGACTATACAAGTGGTCGAAGCTCACTACACCAGCACTGTTTGTAAAACCTTCTGCTACCTTATTTGTCTGCTTTTCCCAATCAATTACTGAAGGATAAAGAATAACACTAATGTCGGTAACCAGATAAAAAGGCTCAAGATATTCTTCAACTGTAATTTCAACGCTGGCACCAACTGAAACGACCATTTGTGCAACGTCTGTAGCACCATTATTGTTGGCTTTTAGCTGGATTGTGTAGTCTCCCGGCTGATCGTAATAATGTGATGCATTAAAACTGTTAGAAAAATAGTTATCCCCGAAATTCCATTCAAAAGCTTCGGCATCAATAGATCTGTTGGTTACAAAAACACTCTCACCAACTCCTATCCAGGAGTTAGAAACAGTAAAATCGGCAAAGGGATCCTTGTGGCAACTTGTTAGTAGCAAAGGAAGGGTTAGGAGGAAAATGGCTATATTTTTCATGGCTCAGGGTATTGATTTGTTTCTGAATGATAAATTTCAAATAGCGTGCCAAACTCTACCCAGATTATAATGATTAAGCTGATTTTGCAAAACAAGGAATTCTGAATTTCAGATAATACAGGTATTATCATGATAATGAGAATTTCTTTTTATCTCTAGGTAAAAACGGCAAAGTATTCGAATTATTTATTTAATTTGATGTGCTAAAAATACCAAAAACTTTCACATGGATAATCAGGAATTCAGGAAGTATGCTCATCAAGTGGCCGATTGGATGGCGGATTACATTGAAAATGTTGAGGAACTGCCGGTTAAAAGTCTTGTAAAACCTGGGGAAATTTTCGGGCAGATTCCAGCATCTCCCCCGAAAAAAAGCGAGAGCATGGAAACTATTATTGATGATGTGAACCGCATTATTCTTCCGGGAATAACCCAGTGGCAGAGTCCGAATTTTTTTGCATACTTCCCGGCTAATTCAAGCTATCCATCTGTACTCGCAGAGATGATGACCGCTACCATGGGGGCTCAGTGTATGGTTTGGGAAACTTCACCTGCAGCAGCAGAACTTGAGGAAAAAGTAATGTGCTGGCTCAAAGAAATGACCGGAATTCCGGCAGAGTTCGAAGGTGTAATACAGGATTCCGCATCTACCTCCACGCTTGTTGCTATTTTATCAGCCCGTGAAAAGTATAGTTCTTTTGCAATTAACGAAAAGGGGATACAATCAGCAAATTTCAGAATATATTGTAGCAGTGAGGCTCATTCTTCGGTTGAAAAGGCTGTAAAAATTTCGGGTATTGGAAGCGAAAACCTCAGGAAAATCGCAATAGATGAGGCTCTTGCTTTGAATCCCCTGAAACTGGAAGAAATCATAAAACAGGATATTAAAGCAGGGCTAATACCTATCTGTGTTGTGGCAGCAGTGGGAGCAACAGGCACATGTGCAATGGATCCTGTAAAAGAAATATCTGCAATCTGCAGGAAATACAATATCTGGCTTCATATTGATGCTGCATACGCTGGTTCAGCAATGGTTTTACCTGAGCATCGTTATTTAATTGAAGGAATTGAAAATGCCGACAGCTATGTTTTTAATCCCCATAAATGGCTTTTTACAAATTTCGATTGCTCTGCATATTTTGTGAGAGATAAAGAAACTCTGATTAAAACCTTTGAAATACTTCCGGAATACCTGAAGACCAGACCTGATTCGATAGTTAACAATTACCGTGATTGGGGAGTTCAGCTGGGAAGGAGATTTCGTGCTTTAAAGTTGTGGTTCGTAATTCGTGAAATGGGAACTGAAGAAATAAAGACTAAAATATCCAATCATATTTTGTGGGCAAATGAACTGGCGTTGCAAATCAAGCAATCAAAGGAATTCCGGTTATTCGAACCTCAACATCTGGCATTGATTTGTTTTTCTTTTTGTCCCGATGGAATGAATGAAATTCCAAAAATTAACGCATTAAACCTTAATTTTCTCCATCATCTGAATTCTTCAGGCAAGCTTTATCTTTCACACACTAAAATACGTGGACAGGTTTATCTCAGGATGCAGATTGGTCAGACTTCTGTAAGCAGAGAGCACGTTCAGAAAGCCTGGAGTTTCATTCAAACGGAATCGGTTAAATACATGGAAAGTTATGGAACACTGGAACCTAAATAATAAAAAAGCACTTATCACCGGCGCTAGTAAAGGAATTGGTCGTGCAATTGCCGAGGAGTTTTTACTTCTGGGATCCGAAGTTCATATTGTTGCTCGAAACAGGAATGAACTGGAGCAGATGGAGGAAAAACATTCTGATAAAAAAGGGCGATTGCATTTCTCAGTACTTGATATGAGCCTTCCGGTTGATCGCAAAAAGTTGATTACGGAAATAAGTCTTAAATGGAATTCCCTTGATATTCTAGTAAATAACGTTGGAACCAACATCCGGAAACCGGCAAAAGATTATTCGGAGGAGGAATATTCAAAAATCTTCAATACAAATCTTCATTCTGCTTTTGATCTGAGCATTGGCTTTCATTCCTTGTTGAAGTCTTCTGGAAATGCAGCAATAATCAATATTTCATCTGTTGCTGGACTTGGACATATGCGTACCGGAATTGTCTATGGAATGACAAAAGCAGCTATGAATCAGATGACAGCTAACCTGGCGGTGGAATGGGCTTCAGATAATATCCGCGTAAATGCTATTGCTCCATGGTACATTCAGACTCCGTTAGCCGAACAGGTGCTTAAAAATCAGGAATACCTGAATGCGATACTTGATAAAACACCCATGAAACGGGTTGGTCAGGCATCTGAAGTAGCTTGTCTTGCTGCATTTCTTGCGATGCCCGCTTCTTCTTATATCACTGGTCAGTGTATTGCGGTTGACGGTGGATTTAGCGCAAACCGATTTTAGTATTGTGTTTTTTAATATATTTAAAAAATCAAAGATTCTAAATATTAGAACTTACCTATCAAAGATTTATAATAAACCAAAACGTATATTTCATGAAAAATTTCCTGAAGTCATTGTATTTGCTGCTTATATTGTGCGGATTTTCTGTAGTTTCATTTGCTCAGGTACAATCAGGACTGATTAGTTTGGACGATATTTATAAGAATTTTACTTTTTATCCTGGGTCGACTGATAACCTTCGTTCTATGAACGACGGGCTTTATTATACTACTCTTGAGGAGGGTAAAAGTATTGTCCGCTGGGATTATGGAACCGGTGAAAAGGTAGATGTAGTTTATACACTGGATAATCCTGCAATCAAAAATATCAACGACTATGAATTCAGTGCCGATGAAAAAAAGATACTGATCAGTACTGCGAAGGAACGATTATTCCGACGTTCATTTAAAGCAGAATATTATGTTTATAGTCTGGAAAAAAAAGTACTGGCTCCTTTGTCAACAAAAGGAAAACAGCAGTTGGCTACATTCTCCCCCGATGGAAAAAAAGTTGCATTCGTAAGAGATAATAATCTGTTTATTACGGATATTGAAAACGGAAATGAAACCCGGATTACCAGTGATGGTGAAGTGAACAAAATTATAAACGGTTCTACCGATTGGGTTTACGAGGAGGAGTTTGGTTTTTCAAAAGGTTTTGTTTGGTCTCCCGATAGTAAAAAAATCGGATTCTATCGTTTTGATGAATCGGGAGTTAAGGAATTCAGTCTCACTATGTACAAAAATCTCTATCCTGAAGAAAATAAATTCAAGTATCCAAAAGCCGGAGAGGCAAATTCACTGGTAACAATTCACAGTTTTAATCTGGTTACCGGAAGTACGGTTAAGATGGATATTGGCGATGAAACTGATCAGTATATTGGGAGAATAATATGGTCGAAAGATCCTGAAAAACTCGGAATATTGAGACTCAACCGCTTGCAAAATGTTCTGGAAGTCCTTCACGCTGATGCTTCAACTGGGAAATCTGAAGTTGTGTTTAAGGAAGAAAACAAAAAATATATCAATGAACCAACTGACAATACCTTAACTTATTTACCTGATGGACAGAATTTTATTATTCAATCGGAGCGAAATGGCTGGTTGCATTTTTATTTGTATAATTTTATAAAAAGGGAGATAAAGCCAATAACATCGGGCGATTTTGACATTTGTGGTTTTAAGGGATTTGATTCCAAAACAAACAGTTTATATTATCTTTCCCATGAGCAGGGAGCTACAAAACAGGATGTATATTCAATCCGCACCGATGGGAGTAAAAAGCTTCGCATCAGTACTGAAGAAGGCTGGAGTGATGCTGAATTCAGCAGCAGTTTCAAATATTATATTCTGGACCATTCTTCGTTTGATGCTCCTTCAAAGTATATTCTTTACAGTAGCGGAGGTAAGATAATACGCGTACTTGAAGAAAACTCAGAACTTAAAGCTAAAATGAAAGAGTTCAATTTTGTTAAGCATGAGTTTATAAGTATACCTGCCGGAGAAAATCTGAATCTTAATGCCTGGATAATGAAACCGGCAGATTTTAATCCTGATAAAAAATATCCATTATTTATGTATGTATATGGAGGGCCTCAGTCACAGAGTGTTACTGATGCATTTTCATTTTCCGACAGTTGGCATCAGATGTTGGTGCAAAAAGGATATATCGTTGTATGTGTTGATGGAAGAGGGACAGATGGCAGAGGAGAGGAATTCCGTAAATCGACTTACCTGCAACTTGGAAAATATGAAACGCAGGATCAGATAGCTGCTGCGAGCTGGTTTGGGAAACAATCCTATATCGATGCTTCCCGAATTGGAATTTTTGGCTGGAGTTATGGAGGCTATATGAGTCTGCTGTGTCTTTTTAAAGGAGCCGATGTATTTAAAATGGCAATATCCGTTGCTCCCGTTACGAATTGGAGGTATTACGATTCCGTTTACACTGAAAGATTTATGCGAAAACCTCAGGATAATGCATCAGGTTATGATGATAATTCGCCAATAAACCATGTTCAGAAGATGAAAGGAAAACTATTGCTGGTTCATGGTATGGCCGATGATAACGTGCATTTTCAGAACTCAGTTGAACTCGTTCAGAAGCTTATTGAAAACAACAAACAGTTCGACATGCAATTCTATCCCAACAGGAATCATGGCATTTATGGTGGGAACTCGACTATTCACCTTTATACTAAGATGACGGATTTTATTGAGGAAAATCTATAATCAGATAATAAATGATTTAGATTTAATTATTTGTTTTACAGGCAATTAGAGTATTTAAATTTTGTGGGGTTTGTTGTACGTTTTTTATTATTCCTAAATAACTGAGTCTACCCTTTTTTAATCTCAGATATCAGGTTAAAACATTTTTGGAGGAGATCCGATCTCTTTAAGGGATCGGATCTCTTTTTGTTTTTACCTCATTTTCTACGACCATTTTGTCCCTTGCAACACTGTTAAGGCAATTAAAATATACCCGCTGAGAAAAAGGAATTTAATGATTGTGAAAGTCCGATTAAGACTGACGCAATATATCAGTTGTAACAGCAACCTTTTCCTAATTTAACCCTGCAACAAAACTTTTTAATCAATTATCTCAAGCTTTTTCATTAAGTAGGAAGCATTCATCTTCTGACTGATTCCTCTTTTTAATTTGTAGTCGAAAACTAGCTGATCATTGGTCAGTTCAACTTCAAAACATTGATTTACAACTATTTTAGGATATTTCTTTTCCAGTTCACCAATAACCAGGTCGTGTGTGGCAATAATTACTACTGCATTCTGGCTGATGAGTTTTTCGAGTATACCCAGAGAACCAGTTTGCTTATCCCTGGTGTTGGTTCCACGTAATATCTCATCAAGAATGACGAGTGTTTTTGTATTAGTTTGTGTGTGTTTTATTATCTCCTGAATTCTTAGTAGTTCCGCATAAAAATAAGACTGGTTTTTAAACAGCGAATCCTGAATTTTTATGCTCGACATAATAACACAAGGAGTGAATAGAAATTTTTTTGCGCAAACTGGCGAACCATTCATTGCCAGCAATAAATTAACGGAAATGGTTCTTAGAAATGTGCTTTTGCCGGCCATATTTGCGCCTGTAATAACCATTACTGCTGGATTTCCACTAAGTGATACATTGTTGCATACTCGTACAGAATGATGCAAAATCGGGTGACCAAGTTCTTCAGCTTGTAGCAAAAAATCCTCGTTTGAAATTTCAGGATAGATAAGGGATGGATTGTTATTAAAGGCAAAAACCGCAAAACTGATTAAACTATCTATTTCTGACAATACTGAAAACCATTGAGGAACTATGCTTTTGTTTTTCTCTTTCCATTTTTCAAGAAGGGAGTAGATCTGAATATCAAAAATCACTAACGAATTCAGAAGGAATGAAACAATAACATTATATCTGATGTCGAATCTGCTGAGGAGTTTATTGAGGTATGTTAAAGATTCACTGGCTTTTATGCTATTGGAACTAAGTTTTTTCTGTATGCGGATAAGTTCTGCAGATTCAAAAGTCTCATTTTCAATTAGAGTAAGAAGATACTTGTATTTTTCAAAGGTTTTAGCAGTATTTCCCAGTTTCACATGAGCCTTATTAATAATTCGGAGATTCAAAAAAACAATTAGCAAGCTTAGTAAAATCGGACTAAGCAAAGAATTGAATGTAAATAATCCTGCAATTACTAATGCAATCCAGGATGCATTTAGTATAGGTATAGAAATACATAAAAAACGAAGCCATTTTAGTTTTGGTGATGTTTCATCCAGCCAGGACTGAAGGTTGGTTTGCTCATTTCCGGTTTCGGAAAAAAGCATTCCATAGGCCTGAAAGTTCTGAATAGAATCAGATTTCTCAGATAGTTCCTTGATTGCACTTTGTCTTTCCTTAATTAATTCACTATTTAGCCCGAAATTACTGAGATCTTCAGCAAGTTTTTTTTCTCCGGTTTTTGTAGCACAACGGTTCAGATACTGAAAAAGTGATCCTTCCCCAAAAATATCAAAGTCATCAGCAAAATGTGGGTTAATATTGCTGTAGTCGCTTCCTGTCGGGCGATCATGGAATTTGTGATCCAGAAACCTCTGTTCATTTTGGTTTATCTGTATTTTATTTTTAAGCAGGTTTATTTTGAACTTATTTTTTGAATCAAGATTGACCCCAAAAATGAATAGAATAAAAATTAAAAAAGAAAAAAGCAATAAAAGTGCATTGGAATTATACTTGAAATACAGGAAAATAAATGCAGGAATTGATAGAAATGTAATTAGTCGAAACACAAACAATATTACATCTGCTTTAAGCTTTTTTTTAAGTTGGATTTCAAGTAAAGATATAACTGAATTATAATGTTGGGAGACAGATGGTTGCATAATTAAATATTTCAATTCAACTTGTTAAACATTTCATTATTAATGCATTATATTTCTTGAAAAATTTCAATATATTCATCAAGATAACGTAGATGCTCGATTTGACAATCGAACTTAAAAATACTAAAATTCAAATATACGTTATTCTATACGTGAAATTTTGTGAAAAATACATTGAATTTCTTAATCCCCGGTATTATTAATCAAGTTTTTTACCTACTTTTGCAAATTGTTTTAAAATTGCATGAACAGATAATGATAAAAATTACATTTCCGGATAAGTCGGTCAGAGAATTTGAGAAGGGGATTACCGCTCTTGAAATAGCTAAAAGTCTGAGTAATAGTCTGGCAAGAGAAGTGATTGCAGCCACCGTCAATGGTGATATCTGGGATGCAACCCGACAAATAGAAACCGATGCTAGCCTGAAACTTCATAAGTTTGATGATTCCGAAGGAAAACATGCTTTCTGGCATTCATCAGCTCACCTTATGGCTCAGGCATTACAATCATTATTCCCGGGAATAAAATTCGGAATTGGACCTGCAATTGAAAACGGTTTCTACTATGATGTTGACCCTGGCGAAGGAAAGCAGATTACCGAAGCTGACCTAGTTAAGATCGAAGCTAAAATGAAGGAATTCTCAGTGGCTTCTGAAGTTTATAACAGGAGGCTTGTTACAAAAGATGAGGCGATTTCATTTTTCTCTAAAAAAGGAGATGAATATAAAGTTGAACTTATTTCCGAACTGGAAGACGGTACAATTTCTTTTTATACACAGGGAGATTTTACAGATTTGTGTCGAGGCCCGCATTTACCCGATACATCCCATATCAAAGCGATTAAATTGCTTAGTATTGCCGGCGCTTACTGGCGTGGAGATGAGAAACGCAGGATGCTGACACGCATTTATGGCATTACTTTTCCAAAACAGAAAATGCTTGATGATTATCTCGTAATGCTTGAACAGGCAAAAGAAAGAGATCATAGAAAAGTAGGTAAAGAGCTTGAATTATTTACGTTTTCGCAGAAAGTTGGAGCCGGCTTGCCACTTTGGTTGCCTAAAGGTGCACAGTTACGTGAACGTCTCGAGAATTTCCTGAAAAAAATACAGAGGAAGTACGGCTATGAGCCAGTTATTACACCACACATTGGCCAAAAAGAACTTTATGTTACTTCGGGTCACTATGCAAAATACGGGAAAGATAGTTTTCAACCAATCCGCACACCTCAGGAAGGAGAAGAGTTTTTGCTTAAACCAATGAATTGTCCTCACCATTGTGAGATTTACAATTCAAAGCAACATTCCTACCGTGATCTGCCTATTCGATATGCTGAATTCGGAACTGTTTATCGTTATGAGCAGAGTGGTGAATTACATGGACTTACAAGAGTCAGAGGATTTACTCAGGACGATGCACATATTTTCTGCAGACCTGATCAGCTTAAAGATGAATTCACAAAGGTGATCGACATAGTTCTGTATATATTTAAAGCACTTGATTTTAACGATTATACAGCACAGATATCACTTCGCGATCCCAATGATAAAAGTAAATATATTGGAAGTGACGAAAATTGGGAAAAAGCAGAAAATGCTATCATTGAGGCTTCTGCAGAAAAGGGACTGAAAACAGTTACTGTTCTGGGAGAAGCTGCCTTTTACGGACCGAAACTTGATTTCATGGTTCGTGATGCAATAGGCAGGAAGTGGCAGCTTGGAACAATCCAGGTTGATTATAACCTCCCAGAACGTTTTGAACTTGAATATACAGGTGCCGACAACCTCAAGCACCGCCCGGTAATGATTCATCGTGCTCCATTTGGTTCAATGGAACGATTTGTTGCAGTTTTAATTGAGCATACCGGAGGTAAATTTCCACTCTGGTTAACACCGGATCAGGCTGTTATTCTGCCTATTAGCGAAAAATATGAGGAATATGCTCAAAAAGTTTCAGATTTTCTAAATAATTCCGATATTCGCACTCTGATTGATTTGAGGAACGAAAAGATAGGTAAGAAGATCAGGGATAATGAGTTAAAGCGAATTCCATACCTGTTAATAGTTGGTGAAAAGGAGATGGAAAGCAATACAGTTTCGGTCAGAAAGCAGGGAGATGGAGATAAAGGGAGTATGAAACTGGATGAATTTGCAGTTTTTATTCAAAATGAAGTTAACAAACTTCTTGAAGCAATAGATAGTAAGTAGGTATTAACTAAATAAGGAGGATTTAATCATAGCAGGTCCATTGTACAGGCGTGGCGGTGTAAGACCACCCGCACCAAAAGATCAACAGAATTTCCGGATCAATGAGCAGATCCGGTCTAAAACAATTCGTCTGGTAGGCGATAATATTAGTGAACCAGGATTATTTTCAATCCCTGATGCACTAAAACTGGCAGCTGAGCTTGAGCTCGATTTGGTTGAAATATCACCAACCGCTGATCCGCCAGTTTGTAAGATTATCGATTTTCAGAAGTTTCTTTATCAGCAGAAAAAGAAACAAAAAGAAATTAAAGCTAAAACTACAAAAGTTGTAGTTAAAGAAATCAGGTTCGGCCCTAATACCGACGAACATGATTACAATTTTAAGCTTAAACATGCTCAGAAATTTTTGGAAGAAGGAGCTAAAGTAAAAGCTTTTGTTTTCTTTAAAGGAAGAACAATCCTTTATAAAGAAAAGGGAGAAATTCTTTTACTTCGTTTCGCTCAGGAACTTGAGGAAGATTGTAAGGTTGAATCACTTCCTAAACTGGAAGGAAAAAGAATGACAATGCTTCTCAGTCCTAAGCCTAAAGTTGCCAAAAAGAAAAAATAGAATTCATTAATTATCATAAATAGTAGAACAGATGCCTAAGATGAAAACCAATCCCGGAGCTAAAAAGAGATTTGCTCTTACAGGTACGGGAAAGATCAAGAGGAAGCATGCTTTCAAAAGTCACATTTTGACCAAGAAATCAACTAAAAGAAAAAGGAATCTGACGTATTTCGGAACAGTTCACAAAACTGACCTGAACAACGTTAAGGCTCTCCTCGCAATGAAATAAATTTAGTTTTAACCCGAGTGTTGAGCTATCAAGTTTCCTAAAAAAAGAACGGAACGCTTTTCACTCTAAAAAAGAAGAAAAATGCCAAGAGCAACGAATTCTGTAGCCTCAAGAGCCAGAAGAAAAAAAGTCTTAAACCAGACCAAGGGTTACTTCGGAAGAAGGAAAAACGTCTGGACTGTAGCAAAAAACGCACTGGATAACAGTATGGCCTATGCTTACAGGGACAGAAAAACCAAGAAAGCACATTTCAGACAATTGTGGATCCAGAGGATCAATGCAGGGGTTCGCGAATTTGGTTTATCCTATTCCGAATTCATCGGCCTCCTTCACAAGAAAGATATCACGCTGAGCAGAAAAGCTCTTGCAGATATGGCGATGAACTATCCTCAGGCCTTTGCCGCAGTTGTAAAACAGGCACAAGCATAGTTTTACAAATTTTATTTCAAAAATGAGTGTCTCAAAAGGACACTCATTTTTGTTTAAGGGAATCAGGTCTTTTTAAAAGTATTACTTTTAGCAAAAAAATATATTGTAATGAAAATCGCACTGATAGGTTATGGTAAAATGGGGCAGGAGATTGAAAAGATCGCTTTGGAACGTGGACATTCTATTGTTTTAATAATAGATGTAAGCAATCAACATGATCTGAAAAAAGAAAACCTTAAGAAAGCTGATGTTGTCATTGACTTTTCAATTCCTAATTCTGCAGTAAATAATATCCGTGCTTGTTTCAATGCAGATATTCCGATTGTTTGCGGGACAACTGGCTGGAACAAAGAGCTGAAAGAAATATCAGCATTGTGTTATTCCAATAATCAGGCACTTTTTCATTCTTCGAATTTCAGCATTGGAGTTAATATTCTTTTTGCCGTTAATGAATATCTCGCAGGTATCATGAATAACTTCAAACAATACGATGTGAGATTGGAGGAAATTCATCACACGCAAAAACTCGATGCCCCAAGTGGAACAGCAATTTCTATTGCAGAACAGATAATCTCGGGTCTCGACAGAAAGAAATCATGGAGTTTAGAGGCTTCGGAGAATGAGCAAAGTATTTTAATAAATTCAATCAGAGAGGGCGATATCAAAGGAATACATGAAATAATTTACGAATCTGATGTCGATTTTATTAATTTAAAACATTTTGCTAAATCACGAAAAGGGTTCGCCCTGGGAGCTGTTTTGGCAACTGAGTTTTTGAAAGACAAAAAAGGAGTTTTCACAATGCGGGATGTACTTGGGTTGTAAGGCAAATGAAAAAAATCACTTTAAAAGGTTTATTGTATTTTATTCTTACAGCCTCACTGTATGGCTTGTTATGCCTGTGGTTTAGATATTTGTGGCTCATTTCTGGGATTCTCATCATCTTTGCTGCATATTTTACTCGTTTTCTCCAGTTTCCATTTCTTACTGTTAAAAAGTTACCCAGTTTTGTCAGTTTTTTTGGGGATATTGTTCTTGCTGTAATCATAGCTCTGCTTATTACACTTGCCATTCGCACCCTGTTTATTGAAGCTTATAAAATACCAACTCCTTCGATGGAAGGTACTTTACTGGTAGGGGATTATTTGCTTGTAAGTAAAATTTCTTATGGGCCGAAACTTCCAAATACACCTTTGTCCATACCTTTTATACCAAATCTGCTTCCAAATGGAAAACTAACCTACTCAAAGGCTCTCAATTTACCTTACAAACGACTAAAAGGCCTTTCCGAAGTGAAACGCAATGATATTATTGTTTTTAATTTTCCAGAAGGTGATACTGTTGTACTCCAGTATCCGGGGCAAAACTATTACTCACTTTTACGTCAGTTTGGGCGAGAATATCTTCAGACACGTTTTTCGTTTGTAACTAATCCTACAGATAAATGCGACAATTATATAAAGAGGTGTATTGGGATTCCTGGTGATTCAATTAGAATTGTCTCCTCAGAAGTTTTTGTTAATAGGATAAAAATTCCAGAATTGCCACAGCTACAATTTAAATATTATGTAAAAACCAGAAATATACCCTTAAGCAAAGAAAGCTTGCATGAACTGGGCATATCAGATAGCGAAGCTATTTATAATCCGAGCAATTCGTTATACATTATAAACATGAACAAGAATGAAGCAGAGAAATTATCATCTTTCCCTGTAATACAGAGTGTTATAAGATATTCTGAGCCTGTTATATCATTTAAAAATGGCGAAATATTTCCTCATTCTCCGCATTATTTATGGTCAGAAGATGATTTTGGTCCTCTTATGGTGCCTGCAAAAGGTATGAGTGTTAAAATAAATTCTGATAACATTCCGTTATACAGAAGAATTATAGAAGTTTATGAAAAAAATAAGCTGGAGGTGAAGGGTGATAGTATCTACATTAATGGTAAATTAGCCACTTCATATTCTTTTAAAATGAATTAATATTTTGTCATGGGTGATAACCGGCATAATTCTGCCGATTCCCGTTTCTGGGGCTTTGTTCCGGAAGACCATCTGGTTGGAAAAGCTGTAGCAATATGGTTTTCGCTGGATCCTGATAACGGAATCCGTGGTATTCGTCTGAATCGAATGTTTAAATCTATAAAATAAAATCCCTATTATGTTCGAATTTCGTAAGCATAAATATTTCCGTTTTGGAACTGTAGCATTTCTGTATCTTTTGTTTGTAATATGGCTTGGTAATTATTGGTATTTAGCCGGTCTTGGAATTATTTATGATCTGTATATTTCGAAAAAGGTAAACTGGACTTTTTGGAAAAAAAGGGAAGGTAAAAACAATACATTCGTTGAATGGCTTGATGCTCTTATATTTGCAGTGGTTGCAGTTACACTTATTAATATTTATTTTTTCCAGAATTATAAAATTCCTACACCATCAATGGAAAGCACTATGCTTGTAGGTGATCATCTTTATGTTAGTAAAATGTCCTATGGGCCTAGGGTTCCCAATACACCGCTTGCATTTCCTTTTACCCAGAACAGACTTCCAATTTTTGAAACTGAGTCGTATCTTAATTGGATTCAACTTCCCCATAAAAGATTGGTTGGATTTGGGCATGTAAAAAGAAACGATATTGTGGTGTTTAATTTTCCTGCGGGAGATACCGTAGTTGTTGAGCAATCTGCAAGAAGCTATTATTCCATTCTTAGAGAATATGCTCAGGGAGCGCGTGCACAGGATAAATATTCAAATACTACTATCCGGACGTGGGAATCATATATGGAACAAGCAAGAAAAATTGTTCGTAGTTCAAGAAATTTTCATGTCGTTAATCGTCCAGTTGACCGTCGAGACAATTACATTAAAAGGTGCGTTGCAGTTGCGGGAGATAGCATCGAAGTGAGAAATGGTGATGTTTTCATTAATGGACAACCTCAATCAGAGTTTTTAGGAATTCAGTATGAGTATCTTGTTCAAACCAACGGACAGCCTCTTAATCCTCGTGTAATGTCGAAATATGGAGTTGGAGAAGAATATCTTGGGATTCAGAATAATCCAAAATATTATTTCCCATTAAATAAAACCACAGCAGAAAAAATTAAAAAAGAAATACCAAATATTGTAAAAGTTGAAAGACAGATATTTAGTGAACCGGATTTCCAAACATTTCCAAATAGCCAGAAATTTACATGGAGTGTTGATAATTATGGACCAATCTGGATTCCCAAAAAGGGAGTTACTGTTCCTCTTACAATCGACAACCTTCCATTTTTTGACCGAATAATTGAAGCTTATGAAGGCAATACACTTTCGGTAAAGGATGGTGCAATTTTTATAAATGGACAAGTTGCCACTCAGTATACTTTTAAAATGGACTACTATTTTATGATGGGGGATAACAGGCATCGTTCTGCTGACTCCCGTTTCTGGGGATATGTTCCTGATGATCACATCATTGGAAAACCAAAATTTATCTGGCTATCAACCAACCAAAATCAGAGTTTTCCAAAAAGTATACGATGGAACCGTTTCTTCAAAATTGTTGATGCTGCTGAATAAATGTTTATTCTGCCTTTAAGTTATCTGGGGCCATTGCAACTTTATTGCAGGTATTATGCTAATCAGGTGATTCTAATCGAGCAGCATGATACTTACCAGAAACAATCTTACCGCAACAGATGCGATATCTATGGTGCCAATGGTAGGCTTAGCCTGAGTATTCCTGTAAAACATCTAAGTGGACATCGCCTGAAACTCAAAGATGTAAGGATTGATTATGCAACCGACTGGCGGCGATTACACTGGAAAGGTATAGTATCAGCTTACAATTCTTCGCCATATTTCCAGTATTATATGGATAGTTTTGAGCCCTTTTATTTTAAAGAATTTACATTCCTAATCGACCTAAACCAAAGGCTAAATGAGGAGGTTCTAAAAATTCTAGGGTGTAAAATTATGCCTGAATTCACTAATGACTTTATCCCTTTCCAGAAATCAATTAAAGAGGAGGGTAATGAATCCGATATTATGGATTTGAGAGCAATAATTCATCCTAAAATCTCGCTTGAATATGACTCTGGATATTCATCATTTGAATATATACAAGTATTCTCGCAAGTACATGGTTTTATTCCGAATCTGAGTATTCTGGATCTTATTTTTAATATGGGACCAGAATCAGGGAGAGTGCTTAGTTCTTGTGTAAGGTTAAAAGCCTAAAGTTTATTTTATGCGCAAGGAATGGTTTGATAACTAGTACTTTAGGAAGAAATTCTACCCAGAATGCCCAATACTTTAAATTTATTGACCATTGCCGTATCGTTCGAAATGTAATAATCTTTCAGGGTTTAAACCCCTTATATTTAATGTGGCGAAAAACTAAAAATCAGCTTGTATTAATTGATTTTTTTTTAAGTAGCCAACTATTTTCGACCACACTAACAAGTATCATCATAGTCAGACAAAAAAAAAGGTGCGACAACGCACCTTTTTTTGAATTGAAAACTATGAATTCCTAAAAACGGAATCCAACTGTCATTATTAAATTATTCAAGCTAGATGTATTAATGGAACCAGTTGTCATTTGAGGTACATACATATAATACGCTTCTTTCATTAATCCTCTTGCATAGCTCAAGTCCAAAAAGAAATCACTGTTGCGAATACCGACTCCCCCTGAAATAACAGAATATTTAGAATCTGCATTAGGATCAACAGTTTTTAGCGGAGTACCATAAATTGAATAGCCACCTCTTAAATAGCCGGATCCCAGTCTCAATTCAGCACCCATTCTGAGATTATTTGAAGTTTTAAAATTGTTGTTAATAGCATTGTTTTCATCAATAAAACCATAGTCCGAACCTTCAAGAGTTGCTTTTGAATAGTTAACCCGTTCATAATCCACGCTTACCATACCAACTTTTCCAAGGGTAATAGCAGCACTACCAACGAATTTTCCTGCGGATTTTAAAGTGTAATCATAGTTTCCATCAGGTGATTCAGCAGTTTTAGAGTTTATATTTAGATTTTGATCATACCATGCTTGCATACTTGTGTTAAAGCGATCGTTAAGGAAATAGATCGTTGGTAAGTGATAAGCGGCGCCCAACCTAATAAAATCCAGAGGTCGTGCAATTACCCCAAGTTTTGCATTGAAGCCATAGCCTCGGGTAAGCAGATCTTCTGTAAAAACAAACTCTTGAGAATAGTCGATGGTATTTTCCTGATCGGTCTCCGTATGCTGAATACTTTTTTCAAATCTTACTCGCTGTACCCCGATAGTTGCGCCAAAGTAAATTTTGTTGGAGTAATTAGTACCAGCAGAGAAGACATATTCACCTATATGTCCTGAACTTACAACGCTTCTTTGCATTTTCTGGCCATAACCACCTCGTTCAAAGTCGTTAAAGTACTTACTTGCTGTAGAATCCCATGCAATCATATCTACATCATTCGCAAGATTTTCATAGAAATCAGAAGTATTTGGCAATGGGCCATTATAGATATCCGTAAAATTATCCAGAAGTGAAGTATTTGAACTTGTGCCAGACATCAGGATTTGCTGGTTAAAATTATTAAGTTGATTATATCCAAATCCAAAACTAGTACTAACTAGTCCTTTTTCCTTATCTGATTTATTAGTAACAACATAACCGATATTGCCTATTTTCATACCATATCGTGTTTGTTCAATTTTGTTCCCTAAAAAATCTGATTTTGTGGAGTTCCATGTTAGTGAAGGGGAGAAAGTAAATTCACTACTCCTGTATACACCAATACCTGCTGGATTGATACTCAAAGATGTGAAATCACCTCCAATGGCACCCATAGCACCTCCCATTCCTACAGACCTTGCGGTTCCGGTGATATATTGCCTTGAATATCGAAGGGCATCTTCTTCATTTTGTGCACTTATGTTTGAAAGTGTTAAAAGTGCGCCTGATAATATAATTAAAATACGTTTCATCGATATTTCGTTTAAGTTTTTAATTTTTTGATAAATAATGATCAGAAAATCAATAAGGTATAACTGTCCTTAAGTTGCAAATCCCCTTTTCCTAAAAAAATCAAAAAGGATAATTTATTGGAAAAGGGGATTTGTTTTTATTAGATTTCAGTCTACTTTTTACTTATTGTTCCTTTAAAACAATATGTTGAGATTTAAGATTACCTACCTGATCTGGATGATGAAGAGGAAGAAGATGAAGAGGATCGTGAAGCTCCTGAACTACTGCTTCCTGAAGAAGATGAACTTGATCTGCTTCCTGAGGAAGATCCTCCGCTAGAGCTACCTGAACTGCTTCTCGAAGGACTGCTATAGCTTGGGCTACTGGAGCTACCTGAGCTACTCCTCGAAGGACTGCTATAGCTTGGACTACTTGAGCTACCTGAACTACTCCTCGAAGGACTGCTATAGCTTGGGCTACTTGAGCCACTTCTTGAAGGGCTGCTATAACCAGTACTCCCAGATGAAGGTCGACTATATGTAGAACCACCGTTGGTAGCAGGTCTTGTAGTGCTGTTATTTGTACCAGTTGACCTTGTGTTTTCAGCAGGTCTGGTATATGTGTTACCTGAATTACCTGTTCCCTGATTGCCAGTTCCAGTGCTCTTGTAGGTGTTGCCACTGCGATTATATTCGGGGCTTGCAGATGTTCTTGGTTTAGAATAGCTAGGTGTATAATCGCGGTTTGAAGGACGGGTATAGGTTCCAGTAGAACTCTGACGTTGAGTACCTGCCTGTGTACCTGTGGTTCTTACTGTTCCATTGCTTGTTCGTGTAGTTCCTTGTGTAGCGCTTCTGCTTACCCCTTGGCTGTTATTTGAGGTATTTGTTCGAACTGCTCCTGTTGAATTTCTGGATTCTGTTCCAGAATAAGCATTTCTGGTTCCTCCATTAGCAGATCCGCTACTTCTGTATCTGGCGTCATTACCTACATTAGACTTTCTAGCAGATGTTCCGGCATAACTACCGGCTGAGCCATAAGGTGACATAGCTGAACGGGTAGACCTGTGTCCATAATATGTTCCGTTGCCGTAGTTATCGTTGTGATGGTGGTTATTTCCCCAGTATCCATCATAATAACCATTGTATCCGGAATAATAGGAGCCATAATAGTAAGGGCTATTGTATCCCCAGCCGTATGAGTATGGAGAATAGTAATCATAGTAATAACGATTGCTGAAATAGGATGGATAGTAGTAATTATTGAATCCAAATCCTCCAAATCCACCAAAATATATGCTGGTGCCATAATAAAATGGATCGTAGGTATAATAGTACATGTCACTATACCAGGGGTCATAATAATTATTGCCGTAATATGGGCTATGAAACCTTCTCATACGTGAAGAGTAGTAAAAATCGTCGGTTTCATCCAGATAATAATTGTTAATTACCGTACCGCCATCTGAAGTTTCTTCATATTCAGTATAATCAGGTGACTGAACTTCCTGAGTTTCTTCAAAATACAAAGTATCCTTACCTGGGTCATTGTTTGCTTTTGTAGTTTTTTCAGTACTACTTTCGCCAAGAAACTCTTTTTCTTTCTCTAAAGAATAACGTTCATAGTCAGTCAGACCGTCAGTTTCCTGGACTGCAGATTCGGTCTTAGCTGGAAGTAAACTTTCATTTACAACCGGAGATTCGGTTGTAGTTACCTGCTGAGTTTCTGTGGTCTTTTTCACATTCTTTTTTGGACTGAAATAAACATCATCAGTTTCTTGTGTAAATGCGAACTGGCCAATTGATCCCATTGCAAGGAGAAACATTGCAGTGATTGATATTTTAGTTGTTGTTTTCATAATAAATCCTCCTGGCATTTATTGAATTAATTTAATGCTTTGAATTGTATTAAACAAATACTGTACCAAAACATATTGCTTTCGGTTTTTTAACAAAGACAAGTACTGAAATTTAACCAGATGAGCCATATATGCACTCTTTAGCAACTTTAAAAGAGCGGAAAAGCAGATTTCAAAAAATATAAATATTGCTTTAGTGCTTTCACAAGGAAAACCAAAGAAAATGTCTTCATCGCAATTTACAACAATATTTGTGATTGAAATACAAAAAAAAAGAGGTTGTCTCTAAAACGAAACAACCTCATTAAAGTGCCCAGGACTGGACTCGAACCAGCACGTCCTTGCGAACACCAGCCCCTCAAGCTGGCGTGTCTACCAATTTCACCACCTGGGCATAAATAAAAAAAGTACTTTTTGGTAAAAGCGGAGCAAATATATAAAAATATTTTCACCAATTATCAAAAAGTTTAAAGAACTAAAAGTGCCCGGAACAGGACTCGAACCTGCACATAATTGCTCATACTAGTCCCTGAAACTAGCGCGTCTACCAATTCCGCCATCCGGGCGATCAAAAAAACACTTCAAAGATCAATTCCAAATTCTATATATTACAAACGGGATGCAAATTTATACAAATTCAGTTATCAAAAAAGCTTTCAAATTGATTTTTTTCTAATTAATGGAAAAAGAATTTTTTGACTGAAACAATGATTAAATCTTCTGCCCTTGTTTTAGGCATAATTATTCAATTACTTTGGACAGCTGTATTTCACCAACTAATCACTATCGATTAAGGAATTCGAGATAAGCATAAGCTCTATTTTAGGGATTATGCGATTTAAAAGTATTCTAAATTCACAGATATGAATTATTACTAATTGCAGGATTTTGTAAACCAAGAGCACAAATGTTTTAAATAAACCCTATTTTGTTACTGTATTTTAGCGGAAATATTTAAAAGTTGAACCGAAATTACTTTAGGGAAATTAAATTATATTATATTGCAATGTTATATCGGTACTAACCTTCGTATCATCTAATTCCGCAATGGATAAGAATTCTAATTATTCCGCTACTATTCTTATAGTTGATGATGATTTTACAGTATGTAAGTTTTTTGAAGTTTTTCTGGAGAGCGAAGGATATCAATCTATTATTGCAAATTCAGGAAAGAACGCGCTTGAATTAGTAAAATCCCGCAATGTAGACTTGATTTTACTTGATGTAATGATGCCTGAAATGGATGGGTTTGAGGTTTGCACCAGACTTCAGGAAAATCCTGACACAAAGAGAATTCCAATAATATTTGTTACAGCAATTGATGATAATCAAAGTTTTATAAAGGGTTTTAAACTTGGTGCAATTGACTACCTGAATAAGCCTATAAACAGCATAGAACTCAAAGTAAAAATCAGAAATTATCTTACTCTTTCAAGAAATGAAGCGCGCCTCCGTGAAAGTGAAATGCGGTATAAAAGTATAGTTGAAGATCAAACTGAATTAATTATTCGTTTTTTACCTGATGGGACTCTTTCTTTTATTAATAATGCATTCTGCAATTATTTTAACATGACAGAGTCAGAATTAAAGCAAATTAATCTTAATGAAAGTGAACTTTTAAAACCTCTTGCAGATATTTTTCCTGAAATTAATTCAGTAAGCATAGATTTCCCTGTAACAACAAGAAAGCAAAAAATTTCATTCTCCAAGGGCAAAACTGCATGGCTCGAATGGGTAGACAGGGCACTATTTGATGCAAATGATAATCTAATTGAATATCAATGTGTTGGAAGGGATATTACCATTCAAAAGAAATACGAGGAAGTTATTCGTCTCATTGCAGATGAAACAAGTGGGACAATTGGAGAATTGTTTTTTGATATCTTGCTTATAAATATTGAAAAGATTCTGAATGTTGATTATGCAATTCTAGGAAAATTTATAAGCACTGATGATGGGGTAATTAAAACTTTCTCTGCTTGCAGAAATGGAAAAATTATCGATAATTTTGAATTTTCACTCAAGAATACAAAATATAAAAAGAGGATTTCAGCAGATATTATTTTGAATCTCAGAAACATAAATATTCCTGAAGAAGAAAAAATTATTATTTCTGGTGATGAAATAAAGAGTTTTGCTAGTGTCCCGCTATTTGATAATAATCATTCGGCCATAGGTATTCTGGTTGTTTTATCGAAAAAAACACTGCAAATGCCTGAATTGGTATTAGACCTTTTGAAGATCTATTCTACCCGTGCCGCCACAGAACTTGAACGAATATTATCTGATGAGAAAATTTTGGAAAGTGAAAAGAAGTTTAAGAATATATTTCAAAGTAGCGTCGATGGAATCGTTATCTCTAGTGTAAGCTATGAGATTCTTGAGGCTAATGAATCTTTTCAACGAATATTCGAACTGAAAAGTGAAATTGAACAAAAGGAGTTTTTTATCAATTATATCCATTACAGCGATATAAGAAAATTTGAAGGCAGTTTTGCGGAATTATTGAATTCGGAATCAGGTAATTCCGCATTGGAAGTTAGAATGGTTGTTGCAAACGGGGAAATAAGAACCTATGAGATAATAAGTAGAATAATTGAATATCAGGGTAGTAAGGCAGTATTATCAATTCTTAGAGATGTAACAGAACGACAGGGAATGCATTTGCAGATTCTAAATACCGTGATTGACACTGAGGAAAAGGAGAGAAAACGTTTTGCACAGGACTTACACGATGGTTTAGGCCCTTTACTTTCTACAATAAAATTATATAATAAGTCAATATTAACCGCTAAAACCGATGAAAACAAGGCGATTGCCATAGAGAAATCAATTGAAACAATTGATGAAGCAATCTCCAGCATAAAAGAGATTGCAAATAATATAAGTCCTCACATTTTAAGAAATTTCGGACTGGTTGTTGCAATTAATTCTTTTGTAAATAAATTTAGCGATACTAATAAAGAAAACATTAGCTTTCAGCATGATATAAAAAAGAGGTTTAATACTAAAATTGAATCTGCCTTATTTAGAATTGTTATTGAATTAATTAATAATACTTTCAAGCATGCATATGCCAATAATATTAGCATAAGTTTAGATTATTACGATGGGATTATAGGATTGAGGTATGCTGATGACGGAATCGGATGTGATTTGGAAAGTGTTATGCAAAATCATTCTGGAAACGGCATCTCAAATATTATAAATAGAACCAAATCTCTTAACGGAGATATAAATATTAATACTAAAATTGACAAGGGTTTCTTTGTGCAGATTAGCATAAATGATCAGTTATACCCTATAATTTAATATATTATGGAGAAGAAAAAATTCAAGGTGATCCTAGTTGATGACCATAAATTATTTCGTGACGGATTGAAATTTGTAATAATGCAAATGGATAATCTGGAGGTGGTTGCCGAAGCCTCTAATGGTAAAGAATTTCTTGATATTATTGATAAGCAGGAAGCTGATCTGGTGCTGATGGATATTTCAATGCCCGAACTAAATGGTATCGATGCCACAAAAATGGCTATTGCAAAAAATCCCAAATTGAAAATTCTTGCCTTATCGATGTTCTGTGATGAAGAGTATTATTTTCAGATGATTCAGGCAGGTGTGATGGGTTTTGTACTGAAAGAATCAGGGAAAAATGAGCTGGAAGAAGCTATTAATGCTATTCTAAAAGGCGAAAGTTTCTTTTCACAAAAACTTCTGAGGGAAATAATAATTAATATCAATAATCCTGCTCAAAAGCTTAAATCTCCCAACGAAGACAATATTGAACTAACAAAAAGGGAAACGGAAGTTCTTAAATTGATATGTGAGGGAATGTCAAATTCTCAAATAGCAGATAAGCTTTTTATAAGTTTGAGAACAGTTGAAGGACATAAATCAAATTTAATAACCAAAACCGGGGTAAAAAACTCTATTAGTCTGGTAATGTGTGCTTTAAAAAATAAATTGGTTGAAATTTGATTCAATATCGTTTTTCTATCTTCCTTTAAGTAGAGAGCAAAATAATAGTTAAGTAAAATTGTTTCTTCATTTTTTTTAAACCGAAGTTTAGTGTCTAAACTTTCCAAGTATAAATCCCCATCTCATTCAGGTATTTTTACTTAGTAAACATAGGTAAATAATACCGCCAATCGAGTAGTAACACTCATGTAAGTATAGTCATATCATAATATTTTTGAAGAGTAATTATATTATGAAAAGATTAATGAAATGACCTGTTTCACCATATCTGCTGAAAGCCCGTATAATGAGCTAAAGAGGGTTTCGGAGCCCCTTTTATTCAAATTCAGGAAAGTGTTAATATTTCTTGTTTTATCTTCCATTTTTATAAAATCCTATTCACAGTGCACTG
>Ga0105047_10000395_pt1 | contig 72910 bp, 60 predicted proteins | sample MAT04_FD_78384 | JGI IMG/M metagenome (GOLD analysis project Ga0105047, IMG submission 78384) | Freshwater microbial communities from Lake Fryxell liftoff mats and glacier meltwater in Antarctica - MAT-04 (megahit assembly) | ecosystem: Environmental > Aquatic > Freshwater > Ice > Liftoff... | reverse complement strand
CGTGTTGAGCGAGTATTTTTTTGAAGCGCCGGATATCCTGTTCGACGACTATCCGGCGGTCTATGAACAACTGCGCCAGTATTACCGGCAAGATCCGTTGTCTCGGCTGGCGCCGTTTTTGCATGAAATGGAACCCCAATGACGCTGCAACATCACGACCATAAACACGAGGAAGCCTGCAAGGATCAGTGCATCTTCGATACCGATGTACATCATTTTGAGCACGATGTGATCGAAGCCTCGCATCATCAAATAATCCTGGTCGATCTCTGGGCTGAGTGGTGCGGCCCTTGTCATTTCTTGACCCCGGTGCTGGCCAAGGTGATTCCCGAATTCGCCGGCAAGGTCAAATTGGCCAAGGTCGAGGTGGATGAGGACGAGAACATGAAGCTGGCCGGCCGCTATGGCGCGCGTGGTTTTCCCACTGTTTTGTTGTTCAAGAACGGTGAAGAAGTTGCCCGTTTTCACAGCGCCAAGCCGGAACATTTCGTGCGCGAGTTCATCGCCGAACATCTGTAAGCGCGATTGACGTGAACATCGCCCAGCGCGCCGAGGACATCGAACCGTTTCGCGTCATGGCGATCCTGGCGCGGGCACGCGAACTGGAAGCAGCCGGGCGCGACATCATCCATCTGGAGGTCGGTGAACCCGATTTCTCGACGCCGGCGCCGATTGTCGAAGCCGGCATCGCCGCATTGCGCGCCGGGCAGACGCATTACACACCGGCGCTCGGCTTGCCGGCGTTGCGCAAGGCAATTGCGGCGTATTACGGCGAACGTTACGGCGTCGATGTTTTGCCTGGCCGGGTTTGCGTGACGCCCGGCGCATCCGGCGCCTTGCTGCTGGCGATGGCGGCGTTATTCAATCCGGGCGAAGAAATCCTGCTCGCCGATCCCGGCTATCCCTGTAATCGGCATTTCGCGCGGCTGGTGGAAGCGCGTGCGGTGGGGGTTCCGGTCGGGCCGGAAACCGGCTATCAACTGACCGCCGAGGCAGTTGCGCGTCACTGGGGGCCGCGCACGCGTGGCGTGCTGGTGGCGAACCCGGGCAATCCGACCGGCACCTTGATTGCGCCGGAAGAACTGGCCGCGATCCATGCCGAAGTGCGGGCGCGCGGCGGTTGGCTGATTGTCGATGAGATCTATCACGAGTTGGTCTATGACGCAGCGCCACCCAGCGCCGCCAGCCTTGGCGAAGATGTGTTGATCATCAACAGTTTCTCGAAGTATTTCCTGATGACTGGCTGGCGTCTGGGCTGGATGTTGGTGCCTCCGTCGTTGCTGAGCAGCATCGACAAGCTGGCGCAAAATATCTTTCTTTCTGCGCCGACCATTGCTCAGCATGCCGCGCTGGTCGCGCTGAAGGCGGATACGCGCGTGCTGCTTGAAACCTGCAAGGCAGATCTGCGGCTGCGGCGAGATGCTCTGTTGCCGGAATTGGCGCGTCTGGGTTTTGAGGTCAGGAGCGCTCCGCAAGGTGCTTTTTATTGTTATGCCGATATCAGTCGTTTCGGCATATCGGCGGAAGCGCTGGCAGAACGTCTGTTGCTGGAAGCCGGCGTGGCGATTACGCCTGGAAACGATTTCGGCTCGCATGCAGCGAGCCGAAATGTGCGTTTTGCCTACACCACCTCGCTGGAACGAATCCGGGAGGCGATGCGGCGAATTGAAACTGTCTTAGGCCGCTGAAGCCAATTTTCGGCGGCGCAAGGCCATCAGGCTGAGCAGGCCCAAAGGCAGCAAGGCAAGCGTGCCCGGTTCAGGAACCGTCAGTTCCGGGTCCGCCTGGATCCAGTCGTTGGCGCAATTCATCGTCCAGTGCACATCGAATTTGCCTGAGTAACCGGCAAATGAACTCAGTGGAATCGCGGCTTCGATGACATAGTGCTTGTCGTTGGTGTAGACGCCCATATTCTTGAACGACGTGCTGGTGTAGATCAGGCTGCCGACTCCGGTCTGGCTCCCGGTCTTGATCGAGGTCGGATGCATCAAGTCGGGGTTGGTCGGTTGGTGATTGCCATTTACGTCCCACAGGCCGTAATGCCAGGTAGAAACGCTGTACACCTTGCCGGCATCGGCGCCGGTGGTCTGAATGCCGAATTCGTAGCTGCCATTTTGGCCGAAATCGATCGCGAAGTCGCCTGGGGCGTAGCTGTTGTTGGCTGGATTGTCCTGCGTGTTCGGTGACAGGCCGGTGATCAGCGCAAGATAGAGGAAGCTGGAATCCAGGCTGACATATAACGCTTCGGCATCGTAAGCTTGACCGCCCCAGCCAGGGAACAGTCTGACGTTGGCATTACCGGTCTGATCTTCGACAGTGTATTGGCTGGCATTGGGAACAATGTTCGAGTTCGGCGTCCAGTCGCTGGCCTGGCCTGTCCGCTTGAGGCCCCAATCGGCCAGATTGCCATCAATAGCGATCGTGGTTGCTTGTGCGCCTGCAGAACTCAGCATGCTGGCAGCGATTATCAGGTGCATCAGGGTTTTGTTCATTGCAGCCTCCGTTTTCAATGAGAGACCTTATGCAGGATGCGTGCCAACTTCGATTTAACTGTAAAACAATGACTTACCGTAATTTTTCGGTGGAAATAAAGCTCTTCTGTTGGAGATGTCAACGTCTGTTGACGAAATTTTGTCATTGCCTTCGGCTGCGTGCAGACGAAAAAAAACCGGCCCGAAGGCCGGTTTTTTTGTGCAGCTTGCCGATTACTTGGCGGGAGCAGCAGCGTCAGCAGGAGCGGCCGGAGCAGCAGCATCAGCAGCCGGAGCGGCAGCGTCAGCGGGAACAGCAGCGGGTTCCATCGGAGCCGGAGCTTCGACAGGAGCGACAACTACTTCAGGAGCCGGAGCGACAACTTCTTCTTTTTTGCCACAGGCGGTCAGGGAAAAAGCCAACAGGGCGGCGAGCAGGACTGAATATTTCATTGTGTAATTCCTTGAAAGTGTTGATCAACATGTTGATTGTCAGCGTTTTTGCGGGTAGCAATGGCGCTAACGGGCGACATGATAGCAAGTTTTTTTATTTTCGCTAGTCTGTTGATGCGCGCAAACGAGCGATCAGTCGGCTGGTCGACCCATCATGCGGGTTGCTGGCCTCTGCCGAGGTCAATTCGGGCAGGATCACCTTGGCCAGTTGCTTGCCCAGTTCGACGCCCCACTGATCGTAAGAATTGACATCCCAGATCGCGCCCTGGACAAAAACCTTGTGCTCGTAGAGCGCGATCAAACGGCCCAGTGTGCGGGTTGTCAGTTTGCGATAGAGCAGGGTGTTGGTGGGTCGGTTGCCGGGAAAAATCTTGTGCGGCAGCAATGCCTTGATGTCGCGTTTTTCCATGCCGGCAGCGATCAACTCGCTTTCCACTTCGGCACCGGTCTTGCCGCGCATCAGAGCTTCGGGTTGAGCAAGAAAATTCGACAGCAGGACGGCATGTTGTCCATTGGCGTCGTTGTGCGACTCTGCCGCCGCCAGGAAATCGCACGGGATCAATTTCGTGCCTTGGTGAATCAATTGGTAGAACGCATGCTGACCATTGGTGCCTGGTTCGCCGAACAGTACCGGGCCGGTCGAAACCTTGACGGGTTTGCCTTCGCGGGTCACCCCTTTGCCGTTGCTTTCCATGTCGAGTTGCTGCAAATACGCCGCAAAACGGCTCAGACGCTGCTCATAGGGGAGCACGGCGTAGCTTTGCGCATCCCAGAAATTGTTGTACCAGACACCCAGAACGGCCTGGATCACCGGCATGTTTTCAGCCAGTGGCGCGGTACGGAAATGCTCGTCCATGTCATACGCGCCGGCGAGCAACTCCTCGAATTCTTCCATACCGATGTAGAGCGCAATCGGCAGGCCGATGGCTGACCAGAGGGAATAACGGCCGCCAACCCAATCCCAGAAACCGAACATGTTGGCGGTGTCGATACCAAACTCGTGCACCGCTTCTGCATTTGTCGATACCGCGACGAAATGCTTGGCCACCACCTTCATGTCCTTCTTTGCCGCATCCAGCAGCCAGCTGCGAGCCGCGCCGGCGTTGAGCAGGGTTTCCTGAGTGGTAAATGTTTTTGACGCAATGATGAACAGCGTGGTTGCCGGATCGAGGTCTTCCAGCGTGTCATAAAGATGGCTGGGATCGACATTGGAAACAAAGTGCGCGTTGATGTTGCCGCCATAAGGCCGCAACGCCAGACAAGCCATCGCCGGCCCGAGGTCGGAACCGCCGATGCCGATATTGACCACATCGGTGATCGGTTTGCCGGTAAAGCCTTTCCATTTGCCGGTGCGTACCCGGTCGGCAAAGGCGCCGATGCGCGCCAGCACGTCGCGCACATCCGGCATCACGTCATGCCCATCGACCATGACCGGACGCTCGCCCCGGTTGCGCAGCGCCGTGTGCAACACGGCGCGGTCTTCGGTCAGGTTGATCTTGTCACCGGCAAACATTGCATCGCGCAGGATTTCAACCCCACTGTCCTTCGCCAGCTTGACCAGCAACTTCATGGTCTGCGGCCGGATCAGGTTTTTCGAGTAATCCAGCAGCAGATCATCCATCTGCAGCGAAAAACGCTCGGCGCGCTTTTTGTCTTTCGCGAACAAGTCACGCAGATGCACGCCTTTCCAGGCTTTGCGTTCTTCTTTCAGGGCTTTCCAGGCGGGGGATTGAGTCAGATCAGACATGGCGAAATCGCGGTAGATGTACGGAAAATGCGAGTGGAATCGCGTGGAACAAATCAGTGCCGACAGTATAACGAGCCACGCCGAGGCGAGCTCAGTTCAACGTGCTTGCCGCCCACTGCGAACACCAGGCATGCGCAACGTGACGACGACGCGTTGCTCCTGGCGTGCAAGCTCAATGATGGCAACATCCTCAGCCTGGGACATGCCGCGTTCGCTGATGTGTTGCACGTCCCAACCAATCTCCCGCAACAGGCCTGCCGCCGTGCGCGGCAAGCCCTGATCGAGCAAGACCCTGGTTATGCCGCTTCGTCCTGGCTTCCTGTGATCGTTCTGTTCGGTCTTCGTTATCAGCTCAAATCCACCCGCGCTGCTTCAACCTTCGGTACAACCAGAAACAGCCGGCGCCGGTGCTCAGCAGGGTGAGCGGGTAGCCCCAGGTCCATTCCAGTTCGGGCATGGTTTTGAAGTTCATGCCGTAGAGGCTGAATACCAGGGTGGGGATGGCGAGGATGGCGCCCCAGCCGGCGAGTTTCTGCACCGATTCGCTTTGTTGCATGGCGGCGGTGGTCATCGACAGTTGCATCGCGTCGGAGATCATTTCGCGCAGGCGGTCGAGGGTCTGGATCAGCCGGATGGCGTGGTCTTCGACGTCGCGGTAATAGGCGCGCAGGTCTTTGTCGACGATGTTGGGATGTAGCCGAATCAGGTCGCCGCAGATTTCCGGGATCGGCTGCACGGCGGACATCAGGCCGAGGATGTCGCGCTTGGTTTCAAACAGGAATTGCAGGTTTTCGCTGGAAAAGCCGCTGCTGAAAATGGCCGCCTCGAGGTCGGCGTAGCGATCTTCCAGGCGCGCGCTGAGCGGGCGCAGTTCATCGACCACGTTGTCCAGCAGCGCGTACAGCGCCAATCCGACGGTGAGCGGTTTGGCGAAGGCCTGCAAACGATCCCGCACGCGGCTGTAGCCGGGGCCGGTGTCGTGGCGAATGATGGCGAGATAGCTGGTGCCGCAGAAAACGTGGGTTTCGCCATATTCGATGACGTTTTCCCACAGCCGGGCGGTACGCAGGACGACGAACAGGCCGCCGGCGTAGTCTTCCACCTTCGGCCGCTGATTCGCGCTCAGCGCGTCTTCGACGGCGAGTTCATGCAGGTTGAGTTCTTCCTGCAGCAGGTCGAGCGTCGGCTTGTCAGGGTCGTTCAATTCCAGCCAGACCAGGCCTTTACCGGCGGCGATTGCTTCGCTGACGTCCTCGAACGGGATCGAATGGCGCTGGCCATCCCGCAACAGCTCGCAGGAGACGTCAACCGGCATGGTTCAGTCCTGATACAGGATGATGCCTCCCAAGGGCGGCAGGGTCAGCACGAGGGAACTCGGATAGCCCATCCAGGCAGTATCTTCCGACATCAGGCCGGCGCCGTTGCCGATGTTGCCGCCGCCGTAGAGAGCGGAATCGCTGTTGAAGATTTCCCGCCAGAAACCGCTGGCGGGGGCGCCGATGCGGTAGCCGGTGCGTGGCACCGGGGTGAAGTTGAATGCAACCACCACCGAGCGGCCCTTGCGGTCGCGGCGCTGGAAGACGAGGATCGATTGGTCGGCGTCGTGGCAGTCGATCCAGGCGAAACCCTCGACATCGAAATCGAGGTCGTGCAGCGGCGGCAGGTCGCGGTAGAGACGGTTGAGATCGCGCGCCGCCTTGCTGACGCCGACGTGCCAGTCGATGTCCATCAGGTTCCAGTCGAGGCCGCATTGTTCTGACCATTCGCGGCCCTGGCCGAATTCGTTGCCCATGAAATTGAGCTTCTTGCCCGGGCTGCAGGTCTGGTAGGTCAGCAGCAGGCGCAGGTTGGCGAATTTCTGCCAGGCGTCGCCCGGCATCTTGCCGAGCAGGGAGTTTTTGCCATGCACGACTTCATCGTGCGAGAACGGCAGCACGAAGTTTTCCGAATAGGCGTAAAGCTGCCCGAAGGTCAGGTTGTTGTGGTTGTAGCGGCGATAGATCGGGTCTTGCTGGATGTAGGCGAGCGTGTCGTTCATCCAGCCCATGTTCCACTTCATCGAGAAGCCGAGGCCGCCGAGGTATACCGGACGCGACACCATCGGCCAGGCGGTGGATTCTTCCGCGATGGTCAGCGCGCCAGGGAAGCGCTCGTGCACCATCGAATTCATTTCGCGCAGGAAGTCGATCGCGTCCAGGTTCTCGCGGCCACCATATTTGTTCGGCAGCCATTCATCGTGCTTGCGCGAGTAATCCAGGTACAGCATCGAGGCGACGGCATCGACGCGCAGTCCGTCGAGGTGGAATTCCGACATCCAGTAATGCGCGCTGGAAAGCAGAAAGCCTTTGATCTCGGCACGGCCGTAATTGAAGATGTAAGTGCCCCAGTCCTGATGCACGCCCAGACGCGGGTCTTCATGTTCGAACAGCGCGGTGCCATCGAAACGCGCCAGCGCCCAGGCATCCATCGGGAAGTGGCCCGGCACCCAGTCGAGCAGGACGCCGAGTCCGGCGCGGTGACAGGCATCGACGAAATGACGGAAGTCGTCGGCGCTGCCGAAGCGCGAACTTGGCGCGAAATAACCGGTGGTCTGGTAGCCCCAGGAGGCGTCCAGCGGATGTTCGGTGACCGGCATCAATTCAAGGTGGGTATAGCCCATCTCGGCGGCGTAAGGCACCAGCGTATCGGCTAGTTCACGCCAGTTGAAGAAGCTGCCGTCCGGATGCAGTTTCCAGGAACCGGCATGGATCTCGTAGATGTTCATTGCGGTATGCAGCCAGTCGCGCTGGGCGCGGTTGCGCATCCATTCCTGGTCGGTCCAGCCATGTGTGCTGGCGGCAGGTACTACGGCGGCATTGCTCGGCCGCATCTCGAACTGGCGCGCGAACGGATCAGCCTTGACGACGACCGCGCCGGTTTCCCGATTGCGAATTTCGAACTTGTACAGGTCGCCGGCGGCGAGGCCGGGAATGAACAATTCCCAGATGCCGGAACCGCCGCGGGCGCGCATCGAATGAATGCGGCCATCCCAGTTGTTGAAGCCGCCGACCACCGAGACGCGCTCGGCATTCGGCGCCCAGACCGCGAAGCGCACGCCATCGACGCCATCCACTTGCATGCTGTGACCGCCCAGGCTGCGCCAGGCTTCCAGCAGCTTGCCCTCGTTGAACAAATACATTTCCTGATCCGACAACAGCGGGCCGAAGGCATACGGATCGGTGATCTCGAATTGATGGCCGTTTTCCTCGATCTCCAACCGCCATGGCCTCGGCGGCGCCAACGGGCCGCGCCATTCGAACAGGCCGCCGGCATCGACCTTGGCTAACTCGGCACGGCTATCCGGTAACAACAGGGTGACCCGGCTGGCGGCCGGGCGGAATACCCGCAAGGCCCAGCCTTCCGGGGCGGGATGCATGCCTAGGATGGCGAAGGGGTCGTGGTGACGGGCGCTGAGAAGACGTTCGAGAGACTGGGGCATAGTGGTCTTTTGTAATCAGATTTACCAAATAATGGTGCAAGAATAACGCTTGCCAAGTGTTGCTGGATACCGTGCTGAAGCAATCCACCGTTAGTCAGAACCGCTCAAAAACACTTAGAGCGTATTCAGGATATATCTATCGGTTATTATTTCACTCTTAACTGATCATGAATGCCATTGAGGAGACAGGGCGTGCAAAAAGAATATCCAAGATTTGTCAGTCTGCTGACCAAAAACACCGTGGCGCTGATTCTTGCCGGCGGACGTGGTAGTCGCCTGATGCAACTGACTGACTGGCGCGCGAAGCCGGCAGTGCCGTTTGGTGGCAAGTTCCGCATCATCGATTTCCCGCTTTCCAACTGCATGAATTCCGGTATCCGCCGGATCGGCGTGGTGACCCAGTACAAGTCACATTCGATGATCAAACACGTGCAGCGAGGCTGGGGTTTCCTGCGTGGCGAGTTCAACGAGTTTGTCGATCTGCTGCCGGCGCAACAGCGGGTGGCGGAAGAGACCTGGTACAAGGGCACGGCGGATGCGGTGTATCAGAACCTCGACATCCTGCGTGTCTACAAGCCGGAATATGTGCTGCTGTTGGCCGGCGACCACGTCTACAAGATGGATTACGGCGAAATGATCGCCAACCACGTGCGCAACGAGGCCGACATGACGGTCGCCTGCATCGAAGTGCCGTTGAAAGAGGCGGCCGCGTTTGGTGTCATGGCGACCAACGAGGATTCCCGCGTCATCGCGTTCTCGGAAAAACCGGAAAATCCGACGCCGATGCAGGGCAAGCCGGATACCGCGCTGTGCTCGATGGGCATCTATGTCTTCAACGCCGCCTTCCTGTTCGAGCAACTGGTGCGCGACGCCGACGATCCGAGATCCGAGCACGATTTTGGCAAGAACATCATTCCTCACCTGATCGATGCCGGCTATCGCATTTTTGCGCAAAGCTTCAACGACAGTTGCGTCCATGGCGAAGGCGAACCGCCGTACTGGCGCGATGTCGGAACTGTCGACGCTTATTGGGAAGCCAATCTGGATCTCGCCAACATCACGCCCGACCTGAATCTATACGACAAGGACTGGCCGATCTGGACCTACCAGGAACAATTGCCGCCGGCCAAATTCGTCTTTGACGAGGAAAACCGGCGGGGCATGGCGGTGGATTCGATGGTTTCCGGTGGTTGCATCATCAGTGGCGCCACCGTGAGGCATTCGGTGCTGTTCTCCAATGTCCGGGTCAAGGATGGCGCATTCCTGGAAGAAGCGGTCGTGCTGCCGGATGTGCGGATTGGCGAAGGCGCGATCCTGAAAAAAGTGGTCCTCGACAAGGGCTGCATCATCCCGCCCGGCATGAGCATCGGCGTCGATCGGATCGAGGACGAAAAATTGTTCCACGTCACCAAGAAGGGCGTCACCCTGGTGACCCCGGAAATGCTTGGACAGGCGTTCCACCATTTCCGATGACCCTACTTCGGTAAGCGTCAAGTGACATCTCAAGGCGGCTAAAATGGCCGCCTTTTTGTTTGTTGGTGGCTCATCGTGCTTCATCTCGTTTTTTGTTGGCATTTTCACCAGCCCGACTATCGCGATGCGGAGGGGCGTTACCAACTGCCGTGGACTTACCTGCACGCGGTAAAAGACTATGCCGACATGGCGGCGCACCTGGAAGCTGCGCCGAATCTGCGTTGCGTGGTCAATTTCGTGCCGACGCTGACCGCGCAGTTGCTCGATTACAGCGACCAGTTTGCCAGTGGTGAACTGCGTGATCCATTGCTCGCCAGCTTGATCGCCACCAATTTGTATGCGCTGCCGGCGGCAGAAAAACGGCAATGGATCGAGCAATGTTTCAAGGTCAATCACCCCACCATGTTGGAGCCGTTTCCCGCCTACAAGCGGCTCTACATCATCTGGAAAACCATTGCCGAAGATGAAGAAACCGGCCTGGCCTATCTCTCCGAACAATATCTTGCCGATCTGGTGACCTGGTATCACCTGGCCTGGACCGGCGAAACCGTGCGTCGCGCGCGGCCGGATTTGCTGGTGATGCTCCGCAAGGGCGAAGGCTTCAGTCTGCAGGATCGACACAATCTGTTCGATCTCTACGGCGAAGTCATCGCCAGTTTGCTGCCGCGCTATCGCGCGATGGCAGAGATTGGTCAGATCGAACTCTCGGCAACGCCACACAGCCACCCGATTTTGCCGCTGCTGCTCGATTTTCAGGTCGCGCTCGAAGCCCGACCCGATCTCCCCATGCCGCAAGCCACCGCCTATCCCGGCGGCGAAAAGCGCGCCCGCGCGCACATCAAGGCGGCACTGGAAACGCATCAGGCCCAGTTCGGCCAACCCCCGGCCGGGTTTTGGCCGGCAGAGGGTGGGGTGTCCGATGCCGCCGTGCGTTTGCTGGCCAGCTCCGGCGTCAAATGGACCGCCAGCGGCGAAGCCGTATTGCGCCACAGCCTGGCGGCGGCGGGGGTCGAGCTGACGCGCAAAGCGGAATGGTGCTACACGCCTTACCGCTTGCCCGGCGTCAAGACCGCGCTGTTCTTTCGCGACGACCATCTCTCCGATCTGATCGGCTTCGAGTACAAAAGCTGGCACGGCAGCGATGCGGCGCGGCATTTTCTGCACGCGCTGGACGAAGTTCGCCGGCATGCAAACACGCCAAATCCGGTGGTCAGCATCATTCTGGATGGCGAAAACGCCTGGGAGTATTACCCCTTCAACGGCTTCTATTTCCTTTCCGAATTGTTCGCCGCGTTGTCTGATCACGTCACCTTGCGCGCCACCACGTTCAGCGAATATCTCGAACTGCAACCGCAGTCGCCCGCCGCGCTGCCGCATCTGGTCGCGGGCAGTTGGGTCTATGGCGATTTCTGCACCTGGATGGGTGATGCCGCCAAGAATCGCGGCTGGGACTGGCTGGTGGCCGCCAAGCAGGCTTATGACGTTGCCGTTGCCACCTTGCCGAGCGAGTTGCAGCGCGAGGCCGAGGCGCTGCTGAAATCGTGCGAAAGCTCGGACTGGTTCTGGTGGTTCGGCGATTACAACCCGGCCGACGCCGTCGCCAGCTTCGACCGCGTCTACCGTCAGAAGCTGAAGCGCCTTTACCAAATCCTGCGTGTTTTCCCGCCGGATTATCTCGACAGCCCGCTCTGCCAGGGCGGCGGTGCGATGGAGGCGGGCGGCGTGATGCGGCGGGGAGTTTGATCGCATGACTTTCTTGCAGAAACTGTTTCCGCAGCAGGCGCTGATCAGCCGGCGCGAAATGCTGATCAGCGCACTGGCGGCGGGTCTTGCCATCACGCTCAACGCCTGGCTCAGCCATGCCCTGCTGCCGGGCGACTATCAGGTATTTCTCGCCGCCTCGATGGGCGCTTCGACCATCCTGGTGATCGCCGTGCATCACAGTCCGTTGTCGCAGCCCTGGGCGGTGATCGGCGGCCATTTGATCGGCGCACTGTCCGGCCTGCTGGCGTCATGGCTGGTTGAAAATTCGGTGCTTGCCTGCATGTTGGCGATGATGCTGACCGTGTGGGTTCAAATGTCGCTGCGCTGTCTGCACGCGCCGGGTGGTGGTACCGCGCTGTTGCCGATTCTGGGCGGCGCTGCGGTGCAGGCGGAAGGCTTCGGCTTCCTCGGTGTGGTTTTGCTGAATGGGCTGGTGCTGGTTGCTGCCGCTTTGCTGGTCAACAACCTGTTGCCAGGACGGCGCTATCCGATGGCTTTCGCGCCGCGTCCGCTGATCCCGGTCAAACCGGTCTTCCGCGAGGAAGATTTGCTCGCCGCGTTGCGCTCGATGGAAGGATTTATTGACGTTTCACCGGACGACCTCGAACGCATCTACGAACATGCTCGTTCTCACCTTCGCCAGCACTGGGATGGCGATCGGGACGCCCAACAAATCGCTGAAACCCGGCGCTGATCAACCCACGAGACCCACATGAGCCAGACTGTTTCCCTTCTTTTCGGCGTTCACGCCCACCAGCCCGTCGGCAACTTCCCGGAAGTCCTGGAAGACGCGCATCAACGTTGCTACAAGCCGTTTTTCGAGACGCTCCAGCGTTACCCGGAATTCCGTTTTGCGCTGCACGCTTCCGGCTGGCTGCTCGAATGGTTGTTCACACATCACCCGGAAGACATGGCGTTGCTGGTTGAAATGGCGGCACGCGGCCAGATCGAGTTTTTCGGCGCCGGCGACATGGAGCCGGTGCTGGCGGTGATTCCCAACCGCGACCGCCTCAGTCAGCTCGCCGCGATGTCCGACCGCATCGAACAGATATTCGGCCAGCGACCGCATGGCGCCTGGCTCACCGAGCGGGTCTGGGAGGCCACCGTCGTCCCGGCGCTGATCGATTCCGGCATCGAGTACGTCATGGTCGATGACTATCACTTTCTCTGCGCCGGCAGCGAGCGCGAGAAACTGAACGGCTACCACACCACCGAGGAGGACGGCCGCCGGCTCGACCTGTTTCCAATTTCGGAAGCGCTACGCTACCGCCTGCCGTTCACGCCGGCCGCAGAGGTGGTCGCGTTCATCGAATCCCAGGCCGATGACAGCACCCATGCCGCCGCAATCTACTTCGACGACATCGATAAATTCGGTATCTGGCCGGAGACCTTCCACTGGGTTTACGAGCAGGGCTGGCTGACCCAGTTCATCGAAGGCGTGCTGAATTCCTCGCTGATCCAAAGCCGGCATTTCCGCGAATACCATGACGCTTCGCCGACGCGCGGCGTGGTCTACCTGCCCACCGTGTCGTACAGCGAAATGGGCGAATGGACACTGCCGGCGCCGGCAGCCGAACGCTATGCCGAACTGGTGCATGCGGCGCAGCACGAAGGCGTGCTGGAGCGTGATCGCCCGTTCATTCGCGGCGGCATCTGGAAGAACTTCCTGACCCGCTACCCGGAAGCCAACTGGATGCACAAGCGCATGCTGGGGTTGTCCGCGCGGCTGGCCAGCCTGCCGGCGGACCAGGTGCGCCAGGACCTGGTCGAACTGCTGCATGAAACGCAGGCCAACGACGCCTACTGGCACGGCCTGTTCGGCGGCATTTACCTGCCGCATCTGCGGCGTGCGGTCTGGCGCGCGATGATCAGCCTGGAACGCCGGTTGGACGGTTTGCAAACGCGGCCAGCACAGTTCTCCGGCGATATCGACATGGATGGCATCGACGAGGTCTTCCTGTCCAGTCTGTCGTTGCAGGCGGTGTTGCGGCCGGACAAGGACGCGTCATTGATCGAACTGTCGAGCTATCCGCTGGCGCAGAACTTCGCCGATACGCTGAAGCGCTACGAGGAGCATTACCACGAGAAAGCCCAAGGCGGCGCATCGAGTAGCCATCAAGGCGAGGGCATCGCCTCGGCGCATGACGTGGTCCGCTTCAAGCATGAAATCAAGCCGGAAGACCTGATTCCGGATCGTCGCGGTCGCGGCTGGTTCGCCGAAACCTGGACCGATTTCGACGCCAAGCGCCCGGTGGAATACAGCAGCACCGTGGTGCAGGGCGGCGCGGTGTTGTGCATCGGTCAAGCGGGGGAGGGCAAAGAGGCCACCCGCGTCGCCAAGATCTACAGCGTGCAGGACAACCGGCTGACGGTGGCGCTGAAAGCGGTCGGCAATGGTCGCCTTTCGACCCGCCTGAACATTGCCATGCCGTGCTGTGATGGCCCGGCCGGGCGCTATGTCGTCAACGGCGAAATTCCAGGCGGTTTCGGTCAGACCTTCACCTGGAACGTACTCAAGACGGTGACGCTGGAAGATCACTTTCTGGGCGCCGCGATCAAGCTGGAAACCAACCGCCCGGCGCGGATCAAGGCGCAGCCGCATTTCACCGTGTCGCAATCCGAGGCCGGCTTCGAAAAGATCATGCAGGCGGTGGAGTTGACGCTGACCTGGGAAGCCGAAGACGTCACCGAAGTGCAGGTGCGCGTCGATATCGCCGCCCTCCGGTAAACTCGCGCCCCTTTGTAAATCGCTTCAGGAGTTGAACATGAGCCACGACGACGAAATCATTACTCACGGCAAGGTGGTGTTCATCACCTATTCCGTGCTGTCCGAAGAAGGTCAGATCATGGGCCAGCAGGACATGCCCACCGGCTATGTGCACGGCGCCAAAAGCGGGCTGTTCGTCGAAATCGAACAAGGCCTCGAAGGCCATACCGTCGGCGAACGAGTGGAAGTGCAACTGTCGCCGGAACTGGCGTTTGGCCACGCCGACCCGGGTTTGATCATCGAAGAAGCCTTCGAAAATGTGCCGCCGACCTATCGTCGCCTCGGCGCCGAAGCCGAGTTCCAGAATGAAGCCGGCGAAACCGTGATGTTTCGCGTCGTCAAGATCGCCGACGGCATCGTCACCCTCGACGCCAACCCGCCGCTGGCCGGAAAGAATGCCATGTGCTCGGTCGACGTCGTCTCGGTGCGCCAGGCCACCGCGGAAGAAATGCGCACCGGATTCCCCGCCGAGCAGGGCGCCCCGAGTCTGCATTGATGCAGGTTTGCGGTTGAGTGGCGCATTGAGTTCTTAACTGACCTTGGATTGTTGGGGTCCGCTGATGGCTGCCATGAGGCTGAAGCTGTCAATTGGGCGGCTAAGTCGAGCGGCAGTTGTGGGTCGGACTCAGACCGTCCGGCTAGGAAAATGAGCGGTGGTTGCCGAGCACATTGCGGCCATCTGGCCGCCGTAGAAGTACCACCGTCTTGGCTCACTTCCAACCAAGGCGATGTTTGACCGTTTCCGTGCTTCAACGCAAAAAGTTCAGATTTCCAACCTCGGATTGCAAATAGCCGTTTTCTTTCCTTCTTGGGTTCGGCAGCGTACCGACCGCAGTTGCCATTGTGGCTATTCTTTCGCTCAGGCTTCGACTTGGCACGCCAGTAATAACCGTTGAAGTCATTCATTCCCACCTTCAGGAGACGCAACCATGAAAAAGATCAGCAACTATCTTTCCGCAGTATTCCTGGCCACCACACTGGCGTCTGTCATGGGTTGTTCGACGCCGCAGCGGAATACTGGCCAGTACCTGGAAGACAGCGACGTCACCACCAAGGTCAAGGCGGCCATTTACAACGATGTCCTGACCAAGGACAACGAGATCAATATCGCCACCTTCAAGGGTGTGGTGCAACTGAGCGGCTTTGTGAATTCGCAGGCCGTTGTTGACAGGGCAGTCGAACTGGCACGCGGCACCAGCGGCGCGAAAAGCGTCACCAACGACATGCGCCTCAGGTAAGCGAAGGCTGATCGCTGACCGTCGCCAGATGTGATGTCCGGCAATGGTTGCTGCGCGAGTAGTTTTCGGATCGATTCCAAAGTCCGACAGGCTGCCAGGTTGATCCGGGATACGATCAATCAGGCATTTTCCCTGTCGTCGGCGCCTTGTTGGCGGTGATGTCCATGAAGGTGATGACAACGCCGTCGATGACGTTGTCGAGCGTGCGGTAGGGCATGATTTTCACCGTGTACCAGCGGCCGTCGTGGGTGGTGACGGCTTTCTCCGAAAACACCAGGGTGCGCAGCACTTCTTTCGAGTCGTCCTGCAACTCGGGGTAGACCAGGTCGCTGACGATGTCGGTTAGCGGGCGGCCGACGTCGCCGGGGATCAGCTTGATCAGCCGCGTGGTGGGCGTGGTGAAGCGGCGCACTTTCATCAGCCCGTCGAGGAACACGGTGGCGATATCGGTGCTGTTGAGCAGGTTCTTCATGTCGTTGTTGGTGCGCGACAGGTCCTCCACCTTGGATTGCAGCTCGGCGTTCACCGTCTGCAATTCTTCGTTGAGCGATTGCATTTCTTCCTTCGAGGTCATCACTTCCTCATTGGTCGATTGCAGTTCTTCGTTGGTGGATTGCAACTCCTCGTTGGCCGAGCGCAGTTCTTCCTGCGAGCTCTGCATTTCTTCGCGCAGCGTGCGGATTTCCTCCTGCGCGCTGGTCAGGCTGTTTTCCAGTTCCGCCGCACGCGCGCCGCGCGCCGGGGCGCGTTTGGCGTCATTCTTGTCGACGGCGGGCGTGGGTTGGTCGTGAAACACGATCAGCGCCATGCCGTTCAGTTCCGCCGACTCCGCCAGCGCCTGCACGCAGAGATCGAGGTGCTGACTGCCGCCGTTGGTGCCCACCGTGAGGCCATGCACCTCCACCGTGGAGCCCTGGCGCAGCGCTTTCTGCAAGGCGATCGCCAGTTCGTGGCGCAGACCGACGCGCGCCATCGCATGGATATTCCAGTTCACCTTGCCGGCGGCGGGTTCCAGATATTTGCCGGTGCGGCCGCTGATATAGACGATGTCGCCTTGGTCATTGACCAGCACGGCGGCCGGCGCGAATTCTTGCAGGATGCGCTGCTCGACCAAGGTTTGCAGATTGGGCAGCGCACGTGGCGCTTCGTCTAGCTGAGAATTAGGCAGATGCGGGAAGGCCTTGGTCGGGAACTCCATCGCTGCCCTGCCCGGACTGCCGCCGATGCGCTGATACAGCCGCGCCTTGGCATCGAGCGGAGAAAACAGATCGGTAAAGCCGCCGATGGTCTCGGCGCTGCCGAGGAACAAAATGCCGCCGGGTTTCAGGCTGTAGTGGAACAGCGGCAGCAGCTTTTTCTGCAACTCGGCGCCCAGATAGATCAACAGATTGCGGCAGGTGAGGATATCCAGCTTGGTGAACGGTGGGTCGGACAGCACGTTCTGCGGTGCAAAGATCACCATCTCGCGGATTTCCTTGCTCACCCGATAGCCGCCGACCTGCTCTTGCACAAAGAAGCGCTCCAGCCGCTCCGGCGTCACATCCGCTGCGATGTTGGCTGGGTAAAGCGCCTGCCTGGCGCGCGCGATGGCGTCCTCGTCCAGGTCGGTCGCGAACACCTGCAAGGTTAAGCGGCTCTTCGGACTGACCTGCTCCAGTACCTCACGGAAACAGATCGCCAGCGAATAGGCTTCTTCGCCGGTGGAACAGGCCGGCACCCAGGCGCGCAGCATGCGGCCATGGGGATTCGCCTGTAATAATTCCGGCAACGCCTGTTCCTGCAAATAGGCCCAGGCTGCCGGGTCGCGGAAGAAATTGGTGACACCGATCAGCAGTTCCTTGAACAGCAGATCCACCTCGGCCGGGTTCTCTTGCAGGAAGCGGGCGTAGGTGGAGATGCGGTCGATCTGATGAATGCCCATGCGTCGTTCGATGCGGCGGTACACCGTGCTTTTCTTGTACAGCGAGAAGTCATGTCCGGTGCGCGCGCGCAACTGAATCACCACGTTATCGAGCGCGCTCTGGCTGGCGTTCTCCGGTTCCAGTTCGGGCGGCTGCGGCAACGGATGCTGCCAGGCCGCCAGCAAACGCATCGGTAATGCCTCGGCGTCGGCGACGATGTCGGCCAGGCCGGTGTTGATGGCGCTGCTCGGCATGCCGTCGAACTTGGCGCTGGCCGGGTCCTGCACCAGCACCAGACCGGCTTTCTCCTTGATCGCCTTCAGCCCCAGGGTGCCGTCCGAACCCATGCCGGAAAGAATCACGCCAATCGCCCGATCGCCGCGGTCATCAGCCAGGGCGCGGAAGAAATAGTCAATCGGCAAGCGCAGGCCGCGCGCTTCCAACGGCGCCAGCAGATGCAACCTGCCGTGCAGGATCGACATGTCCTTGTTGGGCGGAATCACATAAACGCAATTCGGCTTGACCGCGATGCCGTCGCCGGCCTGCACCACCCGCATTGGCGTTGCCCGTTGCAGCAATTCGGGCAACACGCCGGTGCGGGTGGGGTCGAGGTGCTGAATGACAATGAACGCCATGCCGGAGGCTGCCGGCACATGGCTGAGAAACTGTTCCAGCGCCTCCAGCCCGCCGGCGGAAGCGCCGATGCCGACGATGGGAAAGTCATCGGCTGCCACGGCGGCAACCGGTTCGCTGTCGGCTTCGATTGAACTTGCGGATTTGCTGCGTTTTGTCATGGGGCTGTCCTTCAACTGAAACATTGGGCAAGCCTACCCCGAATCAGGATGGCGCGGCGTTGGGAAGGACACAGAGCGGAGCAAGTGGCGCCGGGAAGCCGCGTAGCCAGCGTAGGGTGCGCCGTCAAACCTGGATCGGTGCGCACGGCGCACCCTACACTGGCTGCGCGGTGATGCACCGCGGTGGTCACAAGCCCTGCTCAATGACCTCGGCAATGCCGTCAAATTCACTGCGCAAGGCCGTATCACGCTGACCATCCGCTTACTTGAAGAAAACGAAAACGGTTACCTGCTGCGCTTCGAGGTGATGGACACCGGCAATGGCCTGAGCGACGAACAGCAAGCGCGCCTGTTCAGCGCTTTCGCTCACCGCCAATGCCTTTGAAACCGACCGCGACCATTGTCTTGCCGCTGGCATGAACGACTTCCTCGCCAAACCGGTTGAACCCACGGCAAATTTGTTCTATCCGAAAACTCGTCATTCCGGCGCAAGCCGGAATCCAGAATTCACCATCTAATCAGGCTGTTAACGTTGATTAGACGATTGAACTGGATTCCGGCTTACCCCATGCCGGCATGACGGTATATCAGAGGGTTACAACCAGAACAAATTTGCCGTGCGGTTGAACCGGACGTGCTTTACGCGACTTTGCTGAAGTGGTGGGCGTGGACAGCCCCTAAGGAGACGCTCATGAGCAAGCCAGAATCCAGTGCTGTTGCTGATGCCGCTTCTGGACCCCGGCCTTCGCCGGTGTGACGACTTAAAACAGACGTGAATCGGTGCGCACGGCGCAACCTAAGGCGTTCCTGCCTTGCCAGCATGTAGGGATGGTTTCGTCGCACTTTCCCATCTACGGTTCCAAGGATTTTGGATTGATGGGCCTACTGCGCCGTTTGCTGGCGCAAATGCTCGCTGTATTTCATCTTCAGGTAGGTGCCCCGATCCACTTCGCGCAATTGGCGCGGATAGCGTTCGGTGGCCGTGAACCAGTGCTGCAGCCGCTTGTTGAGCTGGGTCGCGGGTGCACTGGAAACCGCACTGAGATAGGCGTCTATGGCCAGGAAATAACGCATGGTGTTGCGTTCCACCGAACCGCGCACACCACCCATATAGTCGGGCTGGCCGTTGGCCTGTTTGCCAACGCGGGTAAATCCCACCTTGTTGCGGCCGACCGTGGCAAGGTACGTCTTCATGGCGAGACGGGCGACAACACCATAATCATACGAATAGGTGAGATGCAGGAACGTTTGCCCGCCAGCGACGGAAATGGCTTCCAGCAAAATTCGGTAATTGCTGGTGCCCAGCGGTCCATCTTCTGCGTAGAGCCGAACCTGAAAGTAATCCGGCGTTGCAGCAATGGCCCGATAGGTCAAATTGACGCGATATGTGTCTTCCAGCGGCTGTTCATACTTGGCGCCAATATTGATCGTCAGAACCGCGTCAGCCCGGTTGCTCAACACATGACAGTATTGGGTATTGAGATGCAGGATGAGGACGTCGCACCAATCGGCGGGGTCATCAAGTGCTGCCTGGAATGTGGCCAGCGGGTAATCAACCAAGGCGTAGATGTCACCCTTCAAGCTTTTGGATGATTCGCTGGAATCGAGGAAAAGCGGCTGCTGAAACGGGTTGTGCTTGAGCTGTTCGCTTGAAGCCGCGTAACGGGCGCGCAGCTCTTCGGCGGGATTCGATGCGGACACTGCGGCGAGCGCTGAAACAGCACCCGCGCAGAGCACGCACAGCAATAACAACGCGCTTTGCCAAGCATGGCAGCTAGACGTCATTCGTCTCACGGTAGTCAGCCATGTCGGCAAAGGGTTGCTGACCTACGGGCTTTTGATCAAGCCGCCTTTTCAATATCTTTCAGATCTTCCTCGGCTTTGTCTTTGGCCAGGCCGTAGTGCTCCTGCAGCTTGCCGTAGAGATGTTCCATGTTGCCTTCGGCGGTGGTCAGATCATCGTCAGTGAGCTTGCCCCACTTGGCTTTGATCTTGCCGGAGAGTTGTTTCCAATTGCCTTTGATGATGTCTTCGTTCATGGCTGTTTCCTCTTTGTGGTGATACAAAATTAGCGGCGATCCGGGCCGCGTCCGTTGTTGTCCCGATGCCCATCTTCCCGATCATCGTTGCGTCCCCGACCCCGGTTGTCAGAGTCGGATTTTTCGTCGCGCTTCTTGTCTTGCAGTTCGGCCTGCGGGCGTTGCGGTTGCAAGTAAGGGTAGGCCGGCTTGCCCGGTGGTTGATATCGCGGCGGTGGCGCGGATTGATATGGCGCGTTAAGTTGAAATTCACGCGGCTGTTCGCGTTGCGGTTCACGTTGTTGCTCTCGCTGCTGTTCGCGTTGAGGTTCACGCAGATGGAGACGGTAATTCTCGCTTTGCAACTTGTGTTGTTGCTCTCCCGCGCGCGGATAGCGATCTCCCGAATACTGGTGTTGATACATCGGCAGGGGTACTGCTGCCGGCGTTGTACGTTGATCCCAGCGGTCCCATCCGCCGCGACGCTGTTCCCAGGTGCGCCCCCAATGCTCGCCCCAACGCGGCGGCGCATCGGGCTGCCAGCCGCGAAAATACACCGGTGGCTGCCGGTAATAGCGCACCGGGATGCGCAGCACGAATAGCGGCACATTGTCCGGCGCTTCCATCTGCCAAGGCCCGTTGTACCAACTACTCTGGTACCAGTTGTCGCCGTGGTAGACCCAATACAGGCCGTCGTAGAAAAAGTAGTTCGAATGCGCACGCGGATCGTAATAGACCGGATAGCCCGGCACCTGAATCAGCTCGGGATAGACCGGTACGTTGATGCCGATGTTGATACCTGGGTAGCCGACATTGACGGCGACCCGAGGTGGGTGATTTCCGTTGGCCTGCACCGGCATGACCGAGATCAGTAGCAGCGGCAATGCAAGAATCAGGGGACGCATTTTTGTTCTCCTGTGGTCTGAACCGCCCTCTGGGTGATGGCGGTTCAGACCGGTGGCGCGGTCAAACAGCTTACTTGCCGGCGACGCTGAGGCCGCTGGTATCGACGCTCTTCACGCCCTTCACTTTTCCAGCGATGTCTTTCACATGATCAATCGCATCCTGGCTGGCGAGAACGCCCTTCAGCACCACGACGCCATGCAGCGTCGTGACGCTGACTTCGACGCCCTTGCTAACGCTGTCGGCAAGCATTTCGGATTTCACCTTGGTGGTGATCCAACTGTCCGAGGCGACCCGCTTGGTCTCGGCGGTAGCCGACTGCACCTTGGTTTCCGCCGTGCTGCTAGTGGGTGTTTTCAGCGTGTTATCGACGCTCTTGACGCCATCGACTGCCTTCGTCGCGGTTTCTGCTGCGGCTTTGGCCTCCGCACTGCTGGCGGAGCCTTCGAGCGTAACCACGCCATTGGTGGTGGTTACCTTGATCTTGGATTGCTTGAGCCCGTCTTCTGCCATCAGATTGGCTTTCACTTTAGCGGTAATGGCGGTGTCGGCAATGGCTGCGCCCAAGTTGTCGCTGTGCGCTTTCGGCATCGGTGCCTCTGCGGAGGCGGCGCCAGCAAGGCCAAGGCCGGCTGCCAGCGCGGCGGCGATCAGGGTGGTGTGGAATGCGGTTTTGTTGAACGTGGGGGTTTTCATGTGCTTCTCCAATTGGGTCGTGTGCACGACCCGGGTTATGAGGTTCGTAAGTTCAGATTGAGCGTGTTGACCCGCCGTTGTCGGTTCGCTATCCCACATAACGGACATAGATTGCAAAAAGCAGGATGGGCGCGCTGCGCTTACTGACGCGGCTCGCCACGTCGATTCACCGCAATCGTCGGGCCGGGAGGCGCACTCATTTGCAACCGGTGTTCGACGCCACGGAAGTGGTAGGTGACATCCCAGAACTCCGGCGGTCCGCTGGGGAACGTTTCGCAGCGCTGTACATCGCGCTCAGTGGTTGTGTTGTCGCTGTTACGTCCGGCGTTGGCGCCTATCAGCGCACCGGTTGCCGCGCCACCCACGGTGGCAAGATTTTTGCCGCTGCCGCCACCCACCTGGTGGCCAAGAATGCCGCCGATGATTGCGCCGATGACCGCGCCGCCCGTTTTGCGGTCGCGGTGCGCCGGTTCAACCACCTGCTGACGCTCCATCCAGCAGCGTTGTTCCGGCGGCCCCACTACCGCGTGCACGGAAGTGACCGGCGCGGCAAAGACCCGTTCGTCGGGACGCCAGCGATATTCGTAATTGGGGGCGATACGCGGCGCGGCCACTTCGTTGTCGTAGTGCCGCTCTTTGTTTATCGGGCGCACCGAGGAGATGCGGTTTTCCAGGCCCAGCTCGCGCAGGGATTCGTAGCTGCCGGTGCGCAGCACGACGCAACGGCCCATGAAGTGGTTGTCCTCGCAAACTTCCCAGCCTCCCCGATCGACGACGACCGAGGAAGCGCGGTCGTTGAAGCCTTGCCGTACAAAGTTGCCGACCTTTTTTTCTGTAGTGAACGCACGTCCGCGGAAGCCTTCGCCTTCATAAAAGGTGATGCCCGCTGCCGCTTGAGAGGCCAGGGCGAGGGTGAATACGCCCAGTGTGGATTTCAATTTCCAGTTCATTTGTATCTCCATTGCAATCGTTACTTGAACCCTGTTTCCAGAGTGCTTCGCTTGGCCTTTGGCCAGGCGGTCATGCTCTTGCAGCTAGACGAATCAATGCGCCATGCCGCGTTTTGCTGTTTTTTGTTGACGATAGAAGTGAGCGCCAGCAGCGCCTTGATCTTGCCGGGACGAAGCAGCGACTTGCTGTCGGCAACGCGTTCGCCCATAAAGTGTTCTGGATTGAGGAGATAAACCATTAACGTGAAACACACAGTCCCATTCGCCCTGAGCTTGTCGAAAGACCCCACGATCGAAGTGCCCTTCGACAAGCTCAGGGCGAACGGTTTCATGATTTAGGGTGACGACTCTCGTCATGAAAGTTAACGACGCTCCAAACCGGGCGTGCAGGGGTTGCTTGTGGCCAGTACGTTATCCACGTCCTTGACGACTTCGATCAGGAGCGTTGCGGCCCCAGCGGTCGACTTGGCATCCGGGCTGCTGGCCGCGCCTTCGAGCGTAACCACGCTATGGCGGGTGGGCACATCGATGGCTGATTTCTTGAGACTGTCTTCGGCTTGCAGGCCGGCGTTGAACTTGGGGGTCAGTGCGGCATCGGCGGCCGTGGTGCTCAGGTTGTCGATCTGGGCCGGCGGACTGGCGACATTGGCGCATGCACCACCGACCAGGCTGAGACTGACCAGCACCGCGGGGAGGCAGAGCATGTATGGCGCAGGTTTGTATCGCGCGGATTCGTTCATGTCATTGCTCCAATGGATCAAAAGTTGCTATGGCGTTGTGAGCCCATGACCTAAGGGTCTCTGGCCAGTAGCGAAACCAGCTTGCCGAAAGATCCGTGTTGGGCAGCCTGCCCGGATGCATCAGGTTCTGTCAGTGCGGCACAACACATAGCCGTCTTGCACGTTGAGCTGTGTACGCCAGCGCACAGACGCTGCGTGTAGCAGGACTTACGCTGGAAATGTCGAGGCGGCCTGCATTCAGATCGAACGCAACTTAAACGCAGCGCAAGCAGCAATGAAGCAACCGCTCCGCAGCCCTTTCGCCGACCGCTGGTCAGCGATCTCAAACTTAATTGGAGAATCAGATCATGAAAAAATTTACCCGTATGACGCTGTTGCTTGCGGCTGTCGCCATGACCGGCATGGTGGGTTGTTCTTCCTCGCCGAAGCATGAAAGCACCGGTCAGTATTTTGACGACACCGGCATTACCACCAAGGTGAAAGCAGCGATATTCCAGGAAGCCTCGTTGAAATCTGCCGAAATCAATGTCGAGACCTTCAAGGGCCGCGTGCAATTGAGTGGCTTCGTCAATTCTCAGGCCGATATCAACAAGGCTGTCGCACTGACCCAAGCAGTTAGCGGCGTGGTCACGGTCCGGAATGACATGCGCCTGAAGTAATTGTTGAAGCGGTTCATGATCCGGCTTGGTGAAGTGAATTTATTCATGCCGGATCAAGCGCCAGTAGGTTACTGAGACCATTTGAAGCGTTGCCTGAAGTATTGCCCAACGCGATTTCGCACCCTTGAATGGCTGGCAGCATTCCTGCTGGCGCCGCCGCTGTTGGCACTGCGCTGGATTGCAGTTTTTGGCTGGAACTGGGCGCGCGAACCCTTGCAACGCTTTGCCTTCGAGCAGACCGGGCGGCAACTCCGCATTGCACGTGATTTGAACGTCAGTCTGGGCTGGTCGGCGCCGCGCGTGCACGCGCAAACGGTCAGTTGACGTGACGCTGCACGCCAGAACCTTTGTGCGCAGCCGGGCTTTGCCGCTGGAAAACATGGCCACGCATTTGAAAATGCAGAATGCCCTGCTCACGCTCGATCCGCTCGATTTCGGCTTCGCCGGCGGACATCTTCAGGGCGTCATTTCGCTGGATGGCAGGCAGCAGCCGATTCAGGCTCACGCCCGTATCGGCGCACACAAGATTCGCCTCTCTGAGCTATTTCCCAGCATCGACCTGGCCCAATCCAGCCGCGGCCAACTCAACGGCGAATTCGATCTGAGGGGTGCAGGCGACTCGGTCGACCACATGCTTGCAACGGCCGATGGCAGGATCGCCCTGGTCGTCGCGGAGGGGGAAATCAGCAAGTTGATGGAAAAAACAGGCCTGAATTTGTTGGAAATCCTGCATCTGAAGATGACCGGCGACAAGACGATCAAGCTGCGCTGCGCGGTGGCGGATTTCGCCGTCAAAGGCGGCGTCATGGCTGTCAACGCGCTGATCATCGACACCGATGTCAGTACCCTTATTGGCCGGGGTAGCATCAACCTGGACCAGGAAAGGTTAGACCTGACGCTGACGCCGAATACACGAGCGACCAGCCTCATCGCCTTGCGCGGCCCGATCTATAGCAAAGGCACTTTTTCCCAACCCAAAGTCAAGCTGGACAAGGGCCGCATCGCCATGCGCAGCGCTGGCGCCCTTGTGCTCGGGCTGATCAATCCGCTATATGCGTTGCTCCCGCTGGTAGAAATGGGGCCAGGCAGAGACAGCGAATGCGGGAAGTTGATTGAGGCCACGCTGAACCCTTTGCCGAAGCCAAAATCACAAAATGTGATTGGGTAGATTGAGTTAACGTGAAACACACAGTCCCGTTCCAGATTTGGGGTGACGACTCACGTCATGAAAGTTTGCGGTTTTTTGGCCAGCTTGGCCTGATACCTGGCCTGGTCCGCCTGTCGCAGCAGTTGGTCCGCCTCGATTTCGTCGGCCTGCGGGAAAAGGTGACGCCTATGCTCCCGGAAAGCTGGCAGGCCAGTCCGGCAAACCAAATCTTCAGGCGAATTCTTCGAGGCATTCTTACCCAAGCCCAAGTGGGCTGAGCCAGCCGCCGGAAAAACGAACGAAGGAGGCGTTTCAGCGCAAGCTGAGCACCGGCCAGCCGCGTTGTTCGGCGTAGGCTTTCAAGGTGGCATCCGGGTCGACGGCAACCGGGTGATGCACAATTTCCAGCAGCGGCAGGTCATTCAACGAGTCACTGTAGAACCAGCTTTCGCTGACATCGGCCCAGCTTTCACCGCGCGATGCCAGCCATTCATTCAGGCGGCGAACCTTGCCTTCCTTGAACGAAGGCAGGCCGAACGGGCGGCCGGTGAATTCGCCGTCATATTCTTCCGGTTCGGTGGCGATCAGGTAAGGCACGCCAAGATGCGCGGCGATCGGCGCGGTGACGAAGCTGTTGGTGGCGGTGACGATGACGCACACATCATCACGATGTTTGTTCAGAAGCGCTGGCGTGCCGGCGGCGACCATCGGGATGATCTTGCGCGCCATGAAGTCGGCATGCCAGGCGTCGAGTTGCGTGCGCGGGTGGCACGACAGCGGCTTTAACTGAAAGTCGAGGAACTCGAAAATATCCAGCGTGCCGGCTTTGTACTGGTCGTAGAAAGTCTGGTTGCGGGCTTCGTAGACTTCTCGGTCGAGCACGCCCTGTTCGATCAGATATTGCGCCCATTCAAAATCAGAATCGCCGGCGAGCAGGGTGTTGTCGAGGTCGAACAGGGCAAGGCGCATGGTGGAACTTTCATCAAATGCATCGGCAAAGACCGAATCTTATCCGAGCCGGATTGCATCGCATCAAGCGGATCATGTCGCCGATCGCAGCTCAGATCATGCGCAACAGCCCTTCCAGCCGCTCCGAGGCGAGGTCGATCACTTTCAGATCGACTTCAATCTCGGTATCGCGCAGCGGCGAGTCGAACTTCAGTTGCGCGACATCGACCACCAGCGGCGTGGCGGCAAGCAGGACGAAATCATCGCCCATCACCCGGCTGATGACTGCGCTGGGATAAGTCGCCGTCAGGTGCGCGGCGAATCCGGCCAGCAACTGGTTGCCGGCCGCCCAGCCCATGCTGTCGTTGTAGCGCGAGAAGTTTTGCAACATGACCATGCCGGCCCAGCCATAACCGTTATCGAGGCCGCTCTTGCTGATGAAACGCAGATATTCGGCGTTGTGCAAACCGGTCAGGTGATCGTTGAAAAAGTAGGCGTAACGCTGTTTTTCCAACTGCGTTTTCGGCAACTGATCGGCCAGCGGCGGCGGCTGGACGCTGCCCAGGCACAACTCGGCGGCGGCGACGATTTCCGGATCGAACTCGCTGCCGGCCAGATGATGCAGATCGTCCAGCGCTTCCGCGACGGTCTTGCGCGGCTTGTAGATGCGATTGGTGGTCATCGCGTCGAATGCATCGGCAACGGCCATGATCCGCGACAGACGCGGGATCGCCTCGCCCTTGAGGCCGCTGGGATAGCCGCGACCGTCATGGCGTTCGTGGTGATGCCGCATGATTTCCGCCAGTTCGCGGTACATCTCGATGCGCGACAAGGCTTCGTAACCCACTTCGACGTGCTGCTTGATCAAGTCATATTCCAGGCTGGTCAGGCTGCCCGGCTTGAGCAGGACGGCATCGGGAATCGCGATTTTGCCGATATCGTGCAGGATCGCCGCGCCTTTCAGCCGATCCACCTCCGCCTTGCCGTAGCCGAGATGAGTGGCGATCAATTCACAGTATTTCGCTACACGCCGGGTATGGCCGGCGGTGTAGGTATCGCGTTTTTCGATCATTTCCACCATCGAAAGAATGGTGTCTTCATAGTTGCCGATGCGCTCCAGTTGCAGCCGCACGGTTTCGGCCTGATGCCGATACGACTGGATGGCGAAACCGATGTCGCCGGCGAGTTGTTCCAGCATCGCCACCTCTTCCGCATCGAAACCATCAACACGGGTGGTCAGCACGCAGAGCACGCCAAAAGGCTGCGCAAACGCATCCCGCCGCAATGGCAGCGAGGTGATCGAGGAAATGCCGGCTTCGACCAGGATCGGGTCGATCTCGCTGCCATGCCAGGTGATGGTTCGGTTTTCATTCAGCGCCAGGGTGGCCGGTCCCTGGCCCGGGCAATAGCGCAACTTGCGCGAGAGATCGGCGTGGCCATAGGACTTGGCGACCTCTTCAAGTTCACCATCCTGCAACAGACTGATCCAGGCGAAGTGGTAATCCGGGTTCGCCACCAGTCGATCGCCACAGGCTTTGAGCATTTCATCCTGGCTGCTGGTGGTGATCAGAATCTCGTTGACGTCGGCCACCATGGCCAGAATGCCGCGCAGATAACGCTCGCGATCGAGCAGCGTTTCGACCCGGTCGGTGCGTTCGCGCACACGGGCTTCCAAGTCCGTGTTGAGCGAACTCAGTTCGCGCTGCTGCTGGCGCAATCGACGATTGATCCGGCTGACATAGATCGCAACCATCAGCGCCAGCAGCAGGAACAGCAGCGCAGCGATGATCCAAAGCCCATATTGGGCCATCAATTCGTCCAGCGTCAGCTTGCCTTCATGCGCATAGGGGCCAATCCGCAAGGTGCGCAAGGTTTCATGCACCGCCTGGTAATTCAATGGCAAGCTCCAGCCCATGATCTGGCCGGCCACCGCGGCGGGGTCGTCGGACGGCATCTGCATCAGCGCCACCGCCACCTGCACCGCCACCGCGTCCGAGACGCCCTTCAACTTGGCCAGCGGCCACTCGGGATAGAGTTTGGTGCTCAACAGCAACGGAAAATCATCCTGCCGACGTTCACCCAGCACGTAGTAATCGGTCAGCTGGATCGCCCCTTCCGCCGCCATCTTCTCCAGCGTCTCGGTGCGTACCGTGCCGGCATCGGCTTTGCCATCGCGCACGGCATAGACGACGGCATCGTGCGTACCCGCAAAGTTGAGGGCTTTGAAATCAGCCTCCGGCTTGATTCCCTGGCGCAGCAATTCATGCCAGGCAGCATGCCAACCCCCAAATGAATCCTTATCGACCGCAGCGAACACCTTGCCCTTCAAATCTTCAAATTGGCGAATCTCAGGGCTGTCGGCGCGGGTGAAAATGACACCGCCAAACTGACTGTATCCCGGCCCGCCCTTGTGCTTGCTGCGCATGGTCACCACCGGACTGACGCCATGGAGAGACTCGAGTTCGACGTAAAAACTGGGGTTGGCGAGGACGAAATCGACACTGTGCTGGCGCACCGCCAGATGAATTTGATCGAACCCGAGCGGCACAATGCGGAAGGTCTGGCCGGGCAACTTGCGCGCCAGATAATCAGCGGTCGCGGACCAGCTCTGCACCGCCCGATCCGCCCCGCGCAAAGCCAGCACGCCGATGCGAACTTCACTCGCTACGGCGGCCGAGGTCGCGCCGAACAGAGGCGCGAGCAACAGAACAAGCAGGAAAAATGCGCTCAACCGGCGCGGCAAAACTTCAAGCCAGGACTTGGCGACTGCGATCAGCATTGAACAGGGGTCCGTATCAAGTTTGCCGGATTCAGGTTTGCCGGATGATAGGCGATACACCCGCGCGGCATAGAGATGGCGACCCCGAAGGGAAAGCCTGCCATCTGGACAGCATCCTCGCCGCGAAACAGGTTCGACTGCTGCATCAGCACTTTCCAATAAAATCGGCCGCATTCATCTGCCCCTCTCATTTCGCTGTTTACTCTTTTTCGCTCTACTTCGCTTCGGACTCAACGACATGAACCTGGTCGCCAGCAACTTTCCTTCGCATTGGCTATGGGGCCTTTGGCTCCTGGCCGCCCTACTCAGCGCACTGATCGCGCGCAAAGCAAGCTGGCGGATGCTGGGTGACGCTACCAATTTGAACATTTTCCTGGCCGCCACAGTCTGCGTGCTTGGACTCTGGCTGATCAAAACCGGCATCAAACCGGGGTTGAATTTCCACCTTATAGGCGCAACTGCGCTGACCTTGATGTTTCGTCCCCTGTTTGCGTTGTTTTCGCTTGCCTTGCTTACCGCCGCAATTTCAATCTGGCATGGCGAACACCTGGCATTCGCGGTCAACTGGCTGATTATGGGTGCCGTGCCGGTTGGCGTGTCATGGGCCATCTTCAGCCTGGCCGATCGAAAATTACCCAATCATCTGTTCATCTACATCTTCATCAACGCCTTCTTCGGCGCCGCATTGGCCGCGGTTGCGGTCGGCCTGGTGTCAACCGGGTTTGTCGCGCTGGCCGGCAGCTACTCGCTGAACTATCTGCTTGAAGAATACCTGCCCTACTTCTTCCTGATCGCGTTCAGCGAGGCATTCATCACCGGCATGCTGATCACGATGATGGTGATCTACAAACCGGAATGGGTCTCCACCTTCGACGACAAACGCTATCTGGCTGGTTGAATTGGCGGGGCAAGGCGCCGGGCAATGAACCCATCCCCATTTGTGGTCATCTGCCACAAGCCCTTCTGGACGTTGGTCTGCGTAAAACCCACAAAATTCATCATCAGGTTTAACATGCTGGCCGGACTTTCCCTTTTTTCCTTCAAGGACATGACATGAAAATCAGACTGTTGATCAGCACCTTGCTTGCTTTGTCATTTGCCCCCGCTTTCGCAGGCGAAAAGGAGGATGCCACGGCTTTGGTGAATGAAGCGGCAGCCGCGGTATCCAAGGACAAAGCTGCAGCGATTGCCGTCATGAGCGACAAGGGCGGCCGGTTCGTCAAAGGTGAGCTTTACGTATTTGCATACGACATGAACGGCGTCATGGTGGCGCATCCGATCAATGCCAAACTCATCGGCAAGAACCTGCTTGAGGTGCCGGATGCCGATGGCAAGCTCTTCCGCAAGGAGATCATCAGCGGCGTCCATGCCAGCGGATCGGCTTCGGTTGGCTACAAGTACAAGAATCCGAAATCGGGGAAGGTCGAGGACAAGATCAGCTTCTGCAAGAAGGCGGCTGACCTCGCTGTTTGCGCCGGGTACTACAAGTAAACCGCCGCTTCCCATTGCTCCATGTGCTTGCAATGAGTCCGCCCGGGTAATCGGGTGGTTGCTATCATGATCAATTTAGGCGTCAAAAACGGGTTGGTGGCCCTGTCTGCCATCACCATTGTCGGCCTCGTCCTCTCCACTGCGGGCGGTCTCTGGCTGGCCCATAACGCCGCCGATGTAGCGAAGAATATCTACGCGACCCGCACCGCGCCTTCCAGTCAACTCATGCAGGCGGTGGATGCGCTGCACCGAGCGCGGGAGACCATTCTTCTGGCTGTTTCGGAGGAGAACGAAGATGTGGCGCAGGCCCATCTGAACCGCATGCCTGCGCTGGACAAAACGCTTGCAAATACCTTGCAGGCTTATGTCCAAGCCGTGCCGGATCAGAAGACGGCCATCGACGGGCTGGGCATGTTGATTACCCAGTACAACAAGGCGCGGGATCAGTCGGTGATGATGATTTCCGTGGGCGATCAGCCAAGTGCGCTGGAAAACATCAAGTCCAATGCCGGACCCAAGTTCGACAAGGTTCTGGATGAACTGAGCAAGGTGATCGAATCCCAGTCGACACTGGCCCGCGACGACTATGAAACCGCCAAGGCACGGCTTGACAGCCAAAGCGCCATCCAATGGGCGCTGGCCTTCCTCATGCTGGCAGGCCTGGGCTGGGCATTCGTCGTGATCGGCCGTGCCATTACCGGCCCCTTGAACCAGTTGAAACAAGTGATGGTGGCCAGCCAGCAGGATCTGAACCTGACCATCAGGGCTAAGATGGTGCGCCAGGATGAAATTGGCCAGACCGCCCAAGCCTTTAACACGCTCATGGACAGTTTCCAGGAAATGCTCGTCGCGGTGCATGACTCCACCCTGTCCCTGGCCAACATGTCCGGAAACCTTTCCGATGCCGCCCAGAAAGTGGCGCAGGCGTCGGAGAAGCAGAGCGAATCGTCCTCTTCCATTGCAGCATCGGTGGAGGAGATGTCGGTCAGCGTCAGCTCCGTTTCCGAAAATGCCCTGGCGGCCACCCAGCAGTCGGAACAAGCCAGAACCCTGGCCAGCCAGGGCAGCGATCTGGTGGCAAAACTGCTCGCCAAAATCGAGCATGTCTCTCATGCGGTGCGTCTTTCCGCTGAAGGTATCGACAGCCTGGGTGCACGTTCAAAGGAAATCGAGAACATCACCCGTGTCATTGGTGATATGGCCGACCAGACCAATCTGTTGGCCCTGAATGCCGCTATTGAAGCGGCAAGGGCGGGCGAATCCGGCCGGGGATTCGCCGTGGTGGCCGACGAGGTGCGCCGATTGGCAGAACGCTCCGCCCAGGCCGCCAACGAAATCTCGACCATGATCAGTGGCATTCTGGCTTCCACAACACTTGTGGTGAACCAGATGAAGCAGGAAGTGCGCGACGTTGATGAGGAAGCATCGCTGTCCCATAGCACTGGCCAGGCCATTGCAGGGATCAGCCAGGCGGCCAGCAATACCGCCAGGGCCATCTCCGAGGTATCCACTGCGATTCGGGAACAAGGCACAGCCAGCCAGGAAATGGCCCGACACATCGAGTCCATCGCCCAAATGACCGAACAAAACAGTGCCTCCGTTCAGCAAACTGCGCTGGCTGCAACCAGCGTGGGTGCCGAAGCGGCACGCCTGCGGCAGATGGTGAGCCGCTTCAGGATTGCTTAGCAGGGTGTTGAAAAATGCACCGGCACCCCGCCCCGGATACAACGCCTGACCCCGCCCGTTCGAGGCGGTTGAGCCTTAATTCGGCAGTTGGGGCCGCGTCGTAGGAGCGTCCGCTTGCGGCGCGATCGTCGTGGGATCGGCCCGCAAGCGGCGCCTCCTACAGCTTGGTCGCCGCACCTGATGGGTGAATGGAGAAATCGGCCGCTCGCCTGTATCCACGCTTGTCACGAAGCAATAGCGACGCCGCCGATGAGGCGATCAATCTTTGCCAGCTTTTGGTGCTTCCCCGGCCTCGAACACGAGATAGCCACGGGCGCGTTCGATCAATTGATCGCCGAAGCCGGTGCGGCCTGGCCTGGCATAGGGTGCAATCTCGAGCAGAACCAGTCGGGTCAAGCCCGCTTGCGACAATGCCGCCTGCTGGTTGGTGCTCAGCGCGGGCTGCAATTTCACAGTCACTTCGGCTTCTACGGTTTTTCCACTTTCTCCCTGCAAGACAGACCGCCAGTCGGCGATTGGTGCAAAGCCCGGGCCTGAGTTCAGGTCGGAGTCGGGTTTAAAGTCCAACTCAACATTGGGACAGCCAGCGGCGGGCGCTCGCGCCAGGCGCTGCAAGGGTAAACGTGCGCCCTGCCGAAGTTGGCGCAAGGTCTCGGCAAGTTGTTCAGCCGGCGCGCAGAGTGACCATATCCGCAGCCGCACGCCCAGGTCCGCTTCCTGATCGATCTGACTTAGACGCACGACAAGCCTGGCAACGTCATCCGCCGCCGCCAGCGATTCGAATTCAAGCCGGCCCGCCGCATTCAACGCCACCCTTTCCAGCCGCGCATTCAGCGTTTTCCAGACATAGCCTTCGATGAACCAGCGCGTGCTGGATTGACTGGAAGATTGGCTGAAATCAAGACCATAGCCGGTCAACAAACCGTCGCGACCAAGGCGGTCCTGATCGTCCTGAACCAGCGCTTCCAACACGTCCGCGTTGGCCTGCGGAAACAAGGTCCGGGCTTTGATCCAATAAGGTTTCGCTGGGCGCTGTGGGGATGGTGATGACGATTCGGCGGCAACATCGCCCCAACGCACCACAGCCAGTAGTTCAACTGCCTGGCTGGGTATCTCTTGCTCGCCATTCGCAGCCAAACTCGGAGCAAACAGCATGACGCTATAGGCGCGCCCGGCGAAAACGCTGGAAAACTGCCAGGCCGTTGCATCCCCCGCCTGCGCGGGTCGCTGACAGTAAAGCCATTTCGAGGCACCGGCTTCGAACCAGCCAATGCGCACATCCTGGCCATATAAACTGCGCCAGTTGCGACTCAGCCTGGCGTAGTAAGTCTCCGCATCGGTGGTTAAAACCATCGTGTGGCGCAAGACGGCGAGCTGCAAACCGGCTTGCGGCAGAACCAACTCCAGCGCCTCGCTTTCCTGTTCCGGCGCAGCGCGTTGCCACGGGCTGGCGTAAGGCAACGAAAGCGACTCGATCTGCACCCAAGTCGGCAAATCTGCCGCGTTGGCGCCAGATAAAACCCACACCCAGATCAGCAGCCAGAATTGAGCCAACATTGGGCTGAACTTTAGGCTGAACCTTGGGCTCCCCTTCATTGCAATAAATTTCATGCTAAAACGCCGCTCCATGTCCAACACCGCCAATCTACCCGAAGCCTTCGCCGCTGAACTGACCTTCCCGGAAAACCTGCCGGTATCGGCCCGTCGCGATGACATCACCGCCGCATTGAACGCGCATCAGGTGGTGATCGTGTGCGGCGAAACCGGTTCCGGCAAGACCACGCAGTTGCCCAAGATCGCGCTCGTCGCCGGTCGGGGCCGGGGTGGCAAACACGGCAAGATCGGCATGACGCAGCCGCGACGGATTGCCGCCAAGAGCGTCGCCAACCGGCTGGCGGAAGAAACCAAGACTCGCCTCGGCGGTTTTATCGGCTGGCAGGTACGGTTTACCGATCAGGTCGGGCCGGATACGCGGATCAAGGTGATGACCGATGGCATTCTGCTGGCGGAAACGCAATCTGACCCCGAATTCCGCGCCTACGACACGCTGATCCTCGACGAAGCCCACGAACGCAGCCTGAATGTCGACTTTCTGCTCGGCTACCTGAAAACCCTGCTGCCGCGCCGACCTGACCTGAAACTGATTATTTCGTCGGCGACGCTGGAAGCGGATCGCTTCTCGGCTTACTTCAACGGCGCGCCAGTGGTGGAGGTTTCCGGCAGAACGTATCCGGTGGAGATGCGCTACAGAACCGAGCAGCCGGTAGGGTGCGCGGTGCGCACCATTGAAGGTGGATCGGCGCGCACGGCACCCCCCACGGCTGCCCGGAAGGAAGCGCCGGATGCCGACGACGAACCCGATATCGCCACCCTACTTCTGCACGCTGTCGATGAACTGGCGGCGGAAGGTCCGGGCGACATCCTGGTCTTCCTGCCCGGCGAGCGCGAGATTCGCGACGCTCAGGAATCGTTGCGCAAGCATCACCCGCCGCATACGGAAATATTGCCGCTGTTCGCGCGGTTGTCGGTCAGCGAGCAGGAAGCCGTTTTCAAATCGCACCCCGGCCGCCGCATCGTGCTGGCCACCAATGTGGCGGAAACCTCGCTCACCGTGCCGGGCATTCGTTACGTGGTGGATGCCGGTCTGGCGCGGGTGAAACGGTATTCGATCCGCAACAAGATCGAGCAACTCAAGATCGAAAAGGTGTCGCAAGCGTCCGCCAATCAGCGTGCCGGCCGCTGTGGCCGCGTCGCCGAGGGCATCTGCATCCGTCTCTACGACGAGCAGGATTTCCTGGCGCGGCCGAAATACACCACGCCGGAATTGCTGCGCTCGTCGCTGGCTGGCGTGATATTGCGGATGAAATCGTTGCACCTGCCGGAGATCGACAACTTCCCGTTCCTCGACGCGCCGGAACCGAAGCGCATCCGCGACGGCCAGCAATTGCTGGTTGAACTTGGTGCGCTGGATGAAAACGGCCGCGGGTCTGGCAACCTCACCGGCATCGGCAAACAACTGGCGCATCTGCCAATCGATCCACGCATCGGCCGCATGCTGATCGCCGCACGCGACAAGGCCTGTCTGCATGAAGTGCTGGTCATCGCCGCTGCCCTGACCAGCCAGGACCCGCGCGAACGTCCGCTGGAAAATCAGGCCGCCGCCGACCAGAAACACGCACGTTTTACTGACCCGAATTCCGATTTCATCGCGCTGCTGAAGCTTTGGCATTACCTCGACGAACAGAATGCGCACCGAAAATCACAACGCAAGCTGCGCGAAGGCCTGAAAGCGGAATACCTGTCGCCACTGCGCGTGCGCGAATGGCGCGACGTCTATGGCCAGTTGACGACGCAGGTGAAGGAACTGGGCTGGCGGGTAGAAGAAGAATGGCATCCAGCGGTAGGGTGCGCCGTGCGCACCGTCGAAGGTCAATCGGTGCGCACGGCGCACCCTACAGAGACAGACGCTCAAGCCGAGTTCAACGCCCAACTCACAAACCGCTACGCCCTGATCCATCAAGCGCTGCTGCCCGGCCTGCTCGGCAATCTCGGTTTCCTCACCGAAGACGGCGTTTATCTCGGCGCACGCGAAGTGAAGTTCCTGATCTTTCCTGGCTCCGGCGTCAAGAAGAAGCCGAAATGGGTGATGGGCGCGGAGATTGTCGAAACCAAGCGGGTGTACGCCCGCACGGTGGCGAAAATCGAGCCGGAGTGGGTTGAACACGCGGCCAAACATCTGCTCAAGCTGTCGTACAGCGATCCGCACTGGGCGAAGAAGCCGGCACATGTCGCCGCCAGCCTGCGCGCCACGTTGTACGGCCTGCCCATCATCAACGGCCGAAAAGTGCATTACGGCCCGATCGACCCGGTGCTGAGCCGCGAATTGTTCATTCGCGGCGCGCTGGTGAATGGCGATTTCGAGACACGCGCGCCGTGGTTCGTCCACAACCAGCGCCTGCTGGAAGAAATCGATGACTTGTCGCACCGCTCGCGCAATGCCCGCATCGCGGTCGATGAAGAAGCGATTTATCAGTTTTTCGATACGCGCTTGCCTGCCAACGCGGCCGGCGGCATGCACAACGGCGCGGCGTTCGAGAAATGGCGACGCGAAGCCGAACGCAACAACCCGAAACTGCTTTTCCTCGAACGTGACAACCTGCTTTCCGGCGACAAGCAAGCCAGTGCGCGCGACTTTCCGCCGCATATCGAATTCAGCGGCGTCCGCTTTGCGCTGACTTATCGCTTCGACCCCGGCACGCCGGACGATGGCGTCACACTGGAAGCACCGCTGGCTGCGCTGAACCAGATTCCAGTGCTGGCCTGCGAATGGCTGGTGCCCGGCCTGCTGGAAGAAAAGATCACCGCATTGATCAAAAGCCTGCCGCAATCGATTCGCCGCGCCTTCGTGCCGGTGCCGGAATATGCCCGCGCGGCGACGCAGGCACTGCTGGATAACCCACGCTCACAGGCGTTGACCGACGCCCTCGCCACCTTCCTGAGCAAAACCACCGGCACGCTGATTCCACGCGACGCCTGGCGACCGGAGGCTTTGCCGGCGCATCTGAACATGCACTTCCGGGTGCAGGATGAGCGCGGAAAAACACTCGCCGAAGGCCGCGACCTGGGTACTTTGCGGCAGCAACTCGGCGGCGCGGCACGGCAGGAACTGGCACGCTCGGCGGGGCAGTTCGAGCGCGAATATGGCAACCGATGCGTGACCAAGTGGGATTTTGGCGACCCCGACGGCAACTTGCCGGAAAGCATGCAGGTCGGCTCGCGTGGCAAACCCAATGTGGCTGCCTTTCCAGCGCTGGAACACGTCGCCGGCCAGGTCAGACTGGCCTTGTTCGACAGCGCCGAAACGGCCGAGGCCGCCCACCGCGAAGGCGTCGCCCGCCTGCTCTGGTTGGGTTATCCAGATTTGCTGAAGCAAAGCGAACGTGATCTGGCCAACAAGTTGAAAGCAACCAGTCTGCAATATGGGCTGCTGTTCAAAGGCGTGCCGGGCTTTGGCAACCCGGGCGAAAGCCTGGTGCGTGACGTGCTCAACGCTGCCGCATTGGATGTACTGGGTTTCGACAAGCCCCTGCCACGCAGTCAAATCGACTTCGAAAATGCCGCCAAAGCTGCCCGCCCGCGCCTGCCTGAAGCGACGGCCCGCATGGCTCAGATCGCCCTGGACTGCATCGCCGCCGCCTTGAAAATCGAACAGACCCTGGCCAAATCCCCCGCAGCCTTGAAGGCTGCCGTACTCGACATGCGCGGCCAGCTCGCCGAACTGGTTTTTCCCGGCTTCATGGCACGTCACCGTGCCAACCGGCTGGTGCATCTGCCGCGCTATTTGAAAGCGATGGAGATGCGCCTGAACAAACTCGCCGCGCAAACCGCACGCGACCTCGGCAGCATGAACGAAATGGCCAAACTGTTGAGCGCCTTCCGCCAGCGCCGCGAACGCCTGGCGGCGCAAGGACGAATGAGCACCGACGTCGGCGGCGGCAACATCGAACCGGAAATGGAGGATTTTCGCTGGCGCCTGGAAGAGCTCCGGGTCAGCCTGTTCGCGCAGGAACTGAAAACGCCGGAACCGGTGTCGGTGAAGCGGCTGGAGAAACGCTGGGCGGAAATCGCCGGCATTTGACGCGATTTGACGCGATTTGACGCAGGTCAGCGCCTACCCACGAGATTGTTGCCAGTCAGGCCGTGCCAAATATCCGATAATTTTCCTCAAGATTTGATTTTGCAAGTCGATAGCGCTCGTATTCGTCAATGCACTGGATATTCGAGTGAAGCCATCAGCACAAACCAGTTCAGTCACCACCAAGATTCTCGGTTTCACTGCGATGTTGTTTCTGGTTTTGCTCACCGCTTCGTTGGTGCATTCCTATTTCAGCGAAAAGAAGCTCGCCGAAACCTTCTCTGCCGAGCAGACGAAGGCCATCGCCGACAGCTATTTCGACGGCCTCAACAAACTCATGCTCACTGGCGGCATGGCCGAGCGCAACGAGTTGCAAAAACAGATTGCCAGTCTGCCAAATGTGATTGAGGCGCGCGTCATCCGAGGTGAGGGTACCAACCAGCAGTACGGTCCGGGATTCGCTGATGAAGCGCCACGCGACGACATCGATCAAGCCGCGCTGAAGGGCCAGGAAACGACACGCATCGACCGCACCGAACAGGGCCGCCGGCTGACCGTCATCCGCACCTTCCAGGCCAGCGAACACACTCGCGGCGTCAATTGCATGGGCTGCCACAGCGTGCCGCCAGGCAGTGTGCTGGGTGCGGTGCGGATCAGTCTCGACCTGTCTCCAATCGATGCGCGGATTCGCAATTCCGGCCTGGAATCGCTGGGCATTCATCTCACTCTGTTTGTACTCGGCATGTTCCTGCTCATGGCTGCGCTGAAGCGGGTTATCTCGGCGCCGATCAAACAACTCACCGAGACGATGCACCGGATTGAGCAGCAGTCCGATCTATCGTTGCGGGTCGCGTTCCATGGCACAGACGAGATCGCCCGTGCCGGAGAGACCTTCAACACCATGCTGGAACGGTTTGCCGGCATCCTGTCGCAAGTCAGTGCCGCCACCCGCAACCTGTCAGGTGTCGCTGGCCAGTTGGTTGACGTTTCCAGCCGCACGCAGCATGGCGTCAAGCGTCAGCTTGCGGATACCGAATCACTTGCCAATACGCTGCACCAACTCGCCGGTACTGTGCAGGAAGTGGCCAACAACACGCGCGAAGCCGCCAGCGCCGCGGTTCAGGCTGACGCTGAGGCAAAGGAAGGCGCAGCCACCGCGACCACGGCACTGGGCGCGATTTCGGAGATGTCGCAACAACTCGAACAAGCGGTGCAAGTCATCTCGCGTCTGGACAACGATAGCCGCGACATTGGCCAGGTGATCGGTCTGATTCGGGAAATCGCCGAGCAGACCAATCTGCTCGCGCTGAATGCCGCCATCGAAGCAGCGCGGGCCGGCGAACAGGGACGCGGTTTCGCTGTCGTCGCCGACGAGGTGCGCACGCTTGCCCAGCGGACCCAATCCGCCACCCTGGAAATCGGAAACATCATCGTCAATGTCCAGGGGCGCGCGAAGGAAGCCGTCGGTGCGATCCAGAATGCAGAACAGAAAACCGAATCCAGCGTGCGCAGCGTGGAAGACAGCGCCCAAGCGCTTAACACCATTTCCGGATCGGTCGGCGTGATCACCCAGATGAATACCCAGATTGCCAACAGCTCCAGCGAACAAAGCAAGGTGGCGGAGAACATCAGCCACAAGATCGGCGACATCAGCGCCGTAGCCCGCGATGCCGCCGGCCATGCACATGACACACAGGATGCCAGCAAGCAACTGGCGCACCTGGCAAAGGAACTGGAAAACCTGGTCAATCAGTTCCGCTTTTGATCGGTTGTGAGAGCGGTTGTGGGGGCGGATGTGGGTGTGTTCTTCGCGGCCCTATTTTGATCCGCGTCATATCGCTTCGGCAGCACAAGCCGGGCAGGGGTTTTCCCCCGTAAAATCGGCCGCATGCAAATCAAGATCGCGCTGGCTCAAATGAATCCGACGCTGGGAGACCTGGCCGGCAATGCCGCCCAGATCGTCGCCCTGGCGCATCAAGCCGCTGACGCCGGAGCGGCAATTCTGGTCACGCCTGAACTCGCACTGTGCGGCTATCCGCCGGAAGACCTCGCGTTGCGGCCTGACTTCTACGACGAGAACGCACGCGTACTGGATCTGCTCGCCAGCCAGTTGCCGCCGGCGCTGACGGTGGTCGTCGGTTACCCGCTGAATGAAGATGGCCGCTATTTCAATGCCGCTTCAGTGTTGCGCGCGGGGCGGATCGAGGCGGTCTATCGCAAGCAGAAATTGCCGAATCATTCGGTATTCGATGAGCAGCGCACCTTCGTCATAGGCGATGTCGCCTGCGTTTTCGACTGCAGCGGCGTGCGTTTCGGCATCAATATCTGTGCCGATATCTGGGAGCCCGGCCCGGCAACCCAGGCGCGGGATGCCGGCGCACAAGCGCTGCTGGTGCTGAACGCATCACCATTTCATATCGCGAAACAGACAGAACGCCATGAAGTCGCCCGCCAGCGCGTCGTGGAAACCGGCTTGCCGCTGATCTATGTGAATGCGGTTGGCGGTCAGGATGAACTGGTTTTCGACGGCGCATCCTTCGCACTCGCCGCCGACGGCAGTCTGACCGCGCAATTTCCTGCTTTCACCAGCGGCCTGTATTTCGTTGAACTTGAACAAGGTCTGCTGCGGGGCACCATGCATCCGCAACCGGACCACGAAGCGGCGGTGTATCAGGCGCTGGTGCTGGGGGTGCATGATTACGTCGAGAAGAATGGTTTTCCCAGCGTGCTGGTGGGTTCATCCGGCGGCATTGATTCGGCACTGACCCTGGCGATCGCGGTCGATGCGATCGGCGCTGACCGCGTCCAGGCAGTGATGATGCCGTCGCAATTCACCGCCAGCATGAGCCTGGAAGATGCCGAACAACTCGCGGTCAACTTGGGCATTCGCTACGACGTACAGCCGATCAAGCTGATGTTCGACATGTTTCTGACCGAGTTATCGGATGAATTCGCGAACCTGCCGTTTGATCAGACCGAAGAGAACATCCAGGCGCGTGTGCGCGGCGTCATTCTGATGGCGCTGTCGAACAAGTTCGGCCATCTGGTGCTGACCACCGGCAACAAGAGCGAAATGGCCAGCGGCTATGCCACGCTTTACGGCGACATGGCGGGCGGCTTCGCGGTGTTGAAGGATGTCGCGAAAACCCTGGTCTGGCGTCTGGCGCGCTACCGCAATCAACTCGGCACTGAACTTGGCGTTGCGGCGGATTCGCCGCTGATTCCGGAACGCATCATCACGCGACCGCCGAGCGCCGAGCTGCGTGCCGACCAATGCGACCAGGACAGCCTGCCACCCTATGAGATCCTCGACGCGATCATGGCCAGCTATGTAGAAAAGGACATGGCGCCGCACGAAATCATTGCCGCCGGACATAGCGCCGCTGATGTCCGCAAGGTCATCGGCCTGATCGACCGCAGCGAATACAAGCGCCGTCAATCGCCACCCGGCATTCGCATTACCGCGCGCGGCTTCGGCCGCGACCGGCGTTATCCGATTACCAATAAATATCGCGCCCCCTGAACGCGCGCCCCTGCCCCAGACCTGGAGACCTGCCTATGAAAAAAGTCGAAGCCATCATTAAACCCTTCAAGCTCGATGAAGTCCGCGAAGCCCTGTCAGCGCTGGGCGTCTCCGGACTGACCGTGACGGAAGTGAAAGGGTTTGGCCGTCAGAAAGGCCATACCGAGTTGTATCGCGGCGCGGAATACGTTGTCGACTTCCTGCCCAAGGTCAAGGTTGAAGTAGTGATCGCCGACAGCATGCTCGATGCCGCGCTGGAAGCCATCGTCAAAGCAGCCCGCACGTCCAAGATCGGCGATGGCAAGATTTTTGTCACCTCGGTCGAACAAGTCATCCGCATCCGTACCGGCGAGGCCGGTGAAGACGCCATCTAATCAAGGAATCCACCCTATGTCCAAACTTACGCGTCTGTCCCAGTCCCTGCTCGCTCTGAGCCTGATCACCCTGGCGGCTGCGACGCCGGTCCTGGCGCAGCAACCCTATCTGATCACGCCGGCTGGCGCACCGAATCCCTACCTGCCTGCCGCCGTCATGCCCGGTATCGCGCCCAGCGCAGCGCCGGCCCCGGCGCCGTTCGGTTTCCCGCAGTTCGGCTTGCCCAGCCTGCCGAGTTTGCCCAGCCTGCCCAGCCTCCCGGGCATTCCCGATCTGCGCGGCATTCCGATTCCGCTGGTCGGTACGCTGTCGCCGACGCCAACCAAACCCTACACCATGCGCCCAGGCATTCCGGATGTCGCGAAGACCCAGATGATGCAGATGATGATGCCGATCATGAGCGGCATCTTCCGCATGTCGATGCCGGATGCGATGAACTGGTTCACCATGAAGATCAAGGCGAAACCCGGCGTCAGCTTCGACGAGGTGGTCGAGTCGATGATGCTGCGGGCCAACAAGCTGAACTTCAAATACGTCGGCAACAACCTGATGTACAAGGACTTTCAGGCCGTGCTGGGCGACATGACCGCGCCGCGCATCGAAGTGCACAGCTTCTGTGACATCGCCGTCGGCCGCGATCTGCTCAAGATCAGTCCGGAATTCCTGGTCTTCCTGCCCTGCCGCATCGGCGTCATGGAAGATGCCGACAAGAACATCTGGGTAATGATGCTGGACTGGAACCTGGAATGGGTCGGCGGTTACGAAACCCAGATGGGCATCTCGCCGGAACTCTCCAAAGGCGCGATCGATATTCGCAAGAAGATGGCAGAAATCATGCAGGCTGGCGCCAACGGCGAGCTGTAATTCCAGTCTTTCAGCCGGTTTTATCTCCATCTACACGGGGATAAAACCGGGCTTCTGCGGCACCCTATAAGTTCTGCCCGCCCCGGTTGCGCGACAGCGGCGGGTTACGATCGAAATAACGCTTGATACCGTTGACAATAGCCTTTGCCATCGAGTCCTGGTATTGCTCATCATTCAGGCGCTTTTCTTCTTCCGGGTTCGAGATAAAAGCGGTCTCGATCAAAATTGACGGAATATCCGGCGCTTTCAACACTGCAAACCCCGCTTGTTCGACACGCGGCTTGTGCAATTGATTGATGCCGCCAATCTCTTCCAGCACCTCTTTACCCAGCTTCAGGCTGTCGCTGATCTGGGCGGTTTGCGATAGATCGATCAGCGTCTGTTTCAGGTACATGTCTCTGGCGCCGACATTGACACCGCCAATCAGGTCGGCGTCGTTTTCATTCTTCGCCAACCATTTGGCCGCGGCTGAGGTGGCGCCTTTTTCCGACAGCGCGAAGACTGATGAACCGCGCGCATGCGGTTTGATGAAAGCATCCGCATGCACCGAAACGAACAGATCAGCCTGGACGCGACGCGCCCTGTTGACGCGTTCATGCAACGGCAGGAAATAGTCGCCGTCGCGAGTGAGATAAGCACGCATGTTTTCCTGCTTGTCGATCAGACCCTTGAGCCGACGTGCGATGGAAAGGGTAATGTTTTTTTCATGTGAGCCATTTGCCCCCAATGCACCCGGGTCTTCGCCGCCATGACCGGGATCGATCGCGATGGTAATCAGCCGCATGTATTCCGGCTTGGCCGGTTTTTCCGACTTGATCGGCGTCCGCAAATCGGTCACTTTGGACGTCGGCGGATGCGTCACCACCGCAGGCGCATTGGTGGTGGCTTGGGCGGCAGTTTTGGCATCCTCGGCGCGTTTGCCGGCAGATTCAATCGCGCTTTCAATCTGCTGCTCGAAGGAAGCCACCGCCGCAGGATACAGATCCATCACCAACCGAAAGCCGTAATCCGCCATCGGCTTCAATGTAAACATTTGCGGCCGCACTTCAGCCTTCAACTCGATGACTATTCGGGTCACTCCGGGCCGGTTTCGCGCAACCCGGATGCTGTTGATAAAAACATCCTGCGGCGTCACCTTGCTGGCAAGTTCGGCCAACGCCACATCCGGTTCAACGCCGCTGAGGTCGATCACGATGCGTTCAGGGTTTTTCAGGCTGAAATATTTGTAGCTGATCGGGGCATCGAATTCGATCGCCACCCGGCTGTATTCCGGCGATGGCCAGACCCGCGCAGCCTTGACGTTGATCAGTGCGGCAGTGGCTGCGGCATCGGCAAACACCGGCGGTGCAAGCAGGCTGAGCGCGACCAAGGCAGCCGAACATAGCGCCCAGAATCGAGTCGTTATGGCTTGAGCTATGGCTGGCATGTTGAATTCAGTCGTGCGATACATAAGCGACCTGCCTCCGTAAAAGCGTCGATCCGGACACTGCGACCGTCTTCCAGAATATCGAACTGCACGCGCAGATCGGGTCGCGGCAAGCGCCCGCCGGCTTTGTCGGGCCACTCGACGAGACACACGCTGGCCGGATTGAAGTATTCCCGAAAGCCCGCGTCTTCCCATTCATCCGGATCTATGAATCTATACAAATCAAAGTGATACAGATTAAACCTCGACAGCTCATAAAGTTCAACCAGAGTATAGGTCGGACTCTTGACGCGTCCAGCAAAACCGAGTTCGCGCAACACGCCACGCGTCAACGTGGTCTTGCCAGCGCCCAGATCGCCCTGCAGCCAAAGGCTCAGGCCGGGCTCCAGGGAGCTTCCCAAGCGAGCGCCCAGCGCCAGAGTGGCAGCCTCATCCGGCAGGTCGAACTGAATGAACAATGGTTCGCTCACGCTATCATCTCCGCATGTCTTCAAAACCAGGCCCCTCGACGTTAGCCGCTCTGAAACCGCGCCTGCGGGCATGGGGAAGCGAGCTGGGCTTCAGCGCGATTGGCTTTGCTTCGGTAGACCTGTCAGAAGCAGAAGATGGACTCATGGCGTGGCTGGCGACGGGTTATCACGGGGAGATGGATTATATGGCGCGTCACGGCGCTACCCGCGCGCGTCCCGCCGAATTGCTGCCGGGCACCGCCAGCATCATCAGCGCGCGGCTGGATTACCTGCCTGACGCGGCCGATGCCTGGGCGAATCTGGACGATCCGACGCGCGCCTATGTCTCGCGCTATGCCCTTGGCCGCGATTACCACAAACTCATGCGCAGCCGCTTGCAGCAACTCGGCGAACGTCTCGCAGGGGAAGTCGGCGGCTGCCAGTTCCGCGCCTTTTCCGATAGCGCGCCGGTGCTGGAAGTGGCGCTGGCAAGCAACGCGGCACTGGGCTGGAGGGGCAAGCACACGCTGTTGCTGGACCGCGCCGGTTCCTGGTTTTTCCTGGGCGAATTGTTTGTCAATCTGGCGTTTGAACCCGATACGCCGGCCGCCAACCATTGCGGCTCCTGTCAGTCTTGTATTGATATCTGCCCGACGCGCGCCATTCTGGCGCCCTACCAACTCGATGCACGGCGTTGCATTTCCTATCTGACCATCGAACACGCCGGACCGATTCCTCTCGAACTGCGCCGGCTGATCGGCAACCGCATTTATGGTTGCGACGACTGCCAACTGGCTTGCCCGTGGAACCGCTTCGCGCAGGTCAGCGGCATCACCGATTTCCAGCCGCGCAATCAACTCGATGCGGCGACCTTGCTTGAATTGTTCAGCTGGAGTGAAGACGAATTCCTCAAACGACTGGAAGGCTCGGCGATTCGCCGCATCGGCCATGAACGCTGGCTGCGCAATATCGCGGTCGCTTTGGGAAATACGCTGAGACTGAAACCGAGTCCCAGCAGCAGCCTGATCGCCGCCCTGCAAGGCCGCGCAGATCACCCGTCAGCGCTGCTGCGCGAGCATCTACAATGGGCGCTTTCCCAGTTCAACCCGAGCAAAAATGACTCAACTTGATCCGCGCAGCCCCATCGGCGTTTTCGATTCCGGCGTCGGCGGTCTGACGGTGGTGCGCGCATTGATGGAGCGGCTGCCGTTCGAGTCGATCCACTATTTTGGCGACACCGCGCGCGTGCCCTATGGCGTCAAATCGGTGCAGACGATTACGCATTACACGACGCAAATCGCCGAGTTTTTGCTGGAGAAGAAGGTCAAGGTTTTGATCATCGCCTGCAACACGATGGCGGCAGTGGCTGCCCAGGTCGTACGTGATCTGTCACCAACGCCGGTGCTCGATGTGATCGACGCCGGCGCACTGGCCGCGTTGGCCGCGACGCGCAGCCGCCGGATCGGCGTCATTGGCACGCCGACCACGATCAACAGCAATGCCTACGCGCGCGCCATTCACAGCATCGAACCGGAAGCGCGCCTGACCTCGCAAGCCTGCGCCCTGCTGGTGCCGCTGGTGGAAGAAGGCTGGCTGGAACATCCGGTGACGCGGATGACGGCGCAGGAATACCTGAAGCCGGTGCTGGCTGAGCAGGTCGATAGCCTGGTTCTCGGCTGCACCCATTATCCGTTGCTGAAATCACTCTTGCAGGACGTGGTCGGCCCGGACATCACGCTGGTGGATTCCGCCGAAGCCATGGCCGAACAAACAGCCGCCCTGCTCACCAAGCTCAACCTGCTCAACCCGGATCGGGTTCCACCCGAATACCATTTCTGGGTGACCGATGTTCCACTCCGTTTCCAGACCATAGGCGAACGCTTTCTTGGCCGCAGCCTGAGCAATGTCCATGTCGTACAGTGGTAAGGAGTCGAGAAACAATAAGTTGAACAATCTGGTCGCGCTGGCGAGCGCGCTGCCGCGTTACCGGTCGCTTGCAGGGAATCGCCATGCGGCGCGACCGGCGCCTTGCATCGCATCCCGCCAACACACCCATATTTGTCCAACTTATTATTACTCGACTCCTAAGCAGTAAACACTGTCATTGATATTGGTCATAGCTATATCAGTTTTTTCTCATATACTCAGTTGCAGACCTGATGGTCCTTTTTTCTTTTTTATTCACTGCAAGGAAATCTGATGAAAACACTGACCGCAATCGCACTCGCCGCCGCCGTTCTCGTTTCCGGCTCCGCCTTCGCCAGCGCCGACCTGGCCAAGAAGAATGGCTGCACCGTCTGCCACGACGCCACTGCCAAGAAAATGGGCCCGACCTGGAAAGATATCGCAGCAAAAAACAAGGCCGACAAAAACGCTGAAGCCACGCTGGTCGCGGCAATCAACAACGGCACCAAAGGCAAATACGGCAAAATCCCGATGCCGAAGCAGCCGAAGGCCGCTGCCGATGCAGCCGCTCTGGCCAAATGGGTCATGACCCACTAAGCATCCACAGATTCCATGCAAGCACGCGGGCGTCAGGCCCGCGTTTTGCATTGTTTGATCTGTTCTGATCTGGCATCCAATGTGCTGCTAACTCACTTCAAGCTGACGACATCTATAAGAAAATTTAACGTCTTGATCGGCTTGTCTTTAGATATACGCGGGCATAGCATGATTTTGTTATCACTGTTGCCATAAGGGGAAGTCATGAGAGTTGCAGCGCTGTTTTCTGCCCTGGTTTTGGGCATCGCCTCCTTTGCCAGCCAAGCCGCTGACCCGATCATCATCAAGTTTTCGCACGTAGTCGCGCCGGATACGCCGAAAGGCCGCGCTGCCGATTACTTCAAGAAACTGTCTGAAGAACGCAGCAAGGGCCAGGTCAAAGTCGAGGTCTATCCGAATAGCCAGCTGTACAAAGACCGTGAGGAAATGGAAGCGCTGCAGATCGGCGCGGTTCAAATGCTTGCACCTTCACTAGCCAAGTTCGGCCCGTTGGGCGTGCGCTCCTTCGAGCTGTTTGACCTGCCCTACATTTTCCCCAACAAAGAAACGCTGTATCGCGTCATGGATGGCGACATCGGCAACAAGCTGTTCGGCCTGCTTGATGCAAAAGGCATCACTGGCCTGGCCTATTGGGATAACGGCTTCAAGCAGATGAGCGCGAACAAACCGCTGCGCTCGGTGAGTGATTTCAAAGGTCTCAAGCTTCGCATCCAGTCGTCCAAGGTGTTGGAAGCGCAGATGAAAGCGCTCGGCGCCAACCCGCAGGTGATGGCGTTCTCGGAGGTCTATTCCGGACTTCAACAAGGGGTGGTGGATGGCACCGAAAACCCGATGTCCAACATGTTCACGCAGAAGATGCATGAGGTTCAAAAACATTTGACCTTGTCTGATCACGGCTATCTTGGTTATGCGGTCATCGTCAACAAGAAGTTCTGGGCAGATCTGCCGACGGATATTCGTGCCACGCTGACCAAGGCGATGGACGATGCCACCGTATTCGAACGCAAGATTGCGCAGGAAGAAAACGACCAGGCACTGGCCAAGGTGAAAGCGGCCGGCACCACCCAAGTTTATTCTCTGCCCTACCGGGATCGCGTGGTTTGGCAGAAGGCCCTGTTGCCGGTGCACAAGGAATTCGAAGAAAAGATTGGTCGTGATTTCATTCAGGCCACTTATCGAATCGCCGCAGAAGTTGAAATGGCCAAGTCAAGCAAGGGCTCGGCACAGGCCGTGAAAGACAAGCCGGGCGCAGTCAAGGCAGACTAGCCCACCATGTAATCAAGCAGTTCCACCCCGGCCTGCGGTCGGGGCTTCTTTCCCAACGTTTTTGCCAAACTTGCAGGGGAAGCATCATGTTTCACCGCATGCTGGATCGACTGGAAGAGTGGATCATCCTCTCCTTCATGGCCGTCGCCACACTGGTTACTTTCATTTCCGTGGCGATGCGCTACACCCTCGGCACCGGGTTTACCTGGTCAACCGAACTCACCGTTTACCTGTTCATCTGGATGGCCAAATTCGGCGCCGCTTACGGCGTGCGGACCGGCATCCATGTCGGCGTCGACTATGTCGTGAACAAGGTCGAGGGCGCAAAACGCCGCTTTCTGGTGATTTCCGGCATTTCACTCGGCATCGTCTTCACCGGGATCATTTCCTTCTTTGGCGCGCGCTGGGTGATCTTCATCTACGGCACTGGCCAGATTTCGCCCGACCTGGAATGGCCGATGTGGATCATCTACCTGGCGATTCCATTCGGTTCCGGCTTGATGTGCTACCGCTTCATCCAGTCGCTGCTCAAGTTTCTCAAACTTGGCCAGACCACATCGGCCGGCCCGGTGTCTGATTTACGCGAAGGTGCGCTCGACATGGTCAACACCCAGGCCCCCGCCGATAGCAAGGAGCATGCGAAATGACCGCCGCCCTCATCATGAGCATCCTCACGCTATTGCTGATTACCGGCACACCGATTTCGATTGCACTCGGCATGACGGTGATGACCTTCCTGGTCTTCTTTTCGTCATTCGACATGACCACGGTGAACATCATTTCGCAGCGTTTGTTCACCGGGCTGGAGAGTTTTTCCATCATGGCGGTGCCGTTCTTCGTGCTGGCTGGCGCATTCCTGACCGATGGCGGTGTCGCAAAACGCATCATCAACTTTGCGATCAACCTGGTCGGCTGGATGCCGGGCGGCCTGGCCATGGCCAGCATCGTCGCCTGCGCCTTCTTCGCCACACTATCTGGCTCCAGCCCGGCCACGGTAATGGCGATCGGCTCGCTGATGTTGCCGGCGATGGTGCAACAAGGTTATCCGAAAGGCTTCTCCACCGGCGTCATTGCATGCTCCGGCAGTCTCGGCATCCTGATTCCGCCCTCCATCGTGATGATCATTTATGCCGTGGCGACTTCCGAATCGGCCGGCAAGATGTTCGTCGCCGGCATCGTGCCCGGTGCGTTGCTGGCGCTGCTGCTGATGGGCGTGACTTTCCTCTACGCCAAGAAGCACAACTTTCCGACCATCCCGCGCGCCACGCTCAAGGAAGTGGTGAAGTCGTTCATGGATGCATTCTGGGGCCTGATGCTGGTAGTCATCGTCATGGGCGGCATCTATGGCGGCGTCTTCACCCCGACCGAAGCGGCTGCGGTGTCAGCGGTGTATGCCTTCATCTGCGCCACCTTCATTTACCGCACGCTGCCATTCCGCGATGTCGGCAAGGTGCTGCTGCATGCGGCGAATACCTCGTCGATGCTGCTCTACATCATCACCAACGCGATCCTGTTCAATTTCCTGCTGACTTCGGAACAAATTCCGCAAGGCCTCGCCGCCTGGGTCATCGCGCAAGACCTGGAAGCCTGGCAGTTCCTGCTGTTCGTCAACGTCACGTTGCTGCTCGCCGGCCAGTTCATGGAACCCAGTTCCATCGTGCTGATCCTGGCGCCGCTGTTCCTGCCGATTGCCGTGGCGCTGGGCATCGACCCGATCCACCTTGGCATCATCATGGTGGTGAACATGGAAATCGGCATGATCACGCCCCCGGTGGGGTTGAATCTGTATGTCGCCAGCCATCTGTCGCACATGGGCCTGACCGACGTCTCGAAGGCCGCCTTGCCGTTCGTCGGCGTCATGCTGGTTTATCTGATGCTGATCACCTACGTGCCGGAAATCTCGATGTTCATGGTCGACTGGCTGTATCCGCCGAACCCGGCGGCGGCCATCGCGCCGGTTCAAGTCTTCGATTAAGTTTTTCCAAGCGGGCAGTATCCCGCCTGGAGAAACTGCTTGCGCCTTCAAAACCAAATAACTAATAATGTAGTCATGAAAAGCAGTTACGAACACGCTCTGTCGCCCGAATGGGTCTCGATGTCCAAGGTCTTCTCGGCCCTGGGCGATGAGCAGCGGCAACGTATCTTGCTGCTGTTCGAGCGTGGCGAGCGGCTCAATATCAGTCAGATCGTCGATGCTTCGCCGCTGTCGCGTTCAGCCATCTCGCATCATCTGCGCGTGCTGCACGATGCCGGCGTGATGCGTTCGGAGAAGATCGGCAAGGAAGTGTTCTTCTGGATCAATGCCGCATTTCTGAAGCAAACCCTGGGCGAGGTACTGACTTACATTCAGGAAAACCATTGAGTTTTTTTGTCTTCAAATAACCAATTAATTAGTCATTTAGTCAGGAGTATTCATGTTCAAGCACCTCATTCGCTTCATGCTGCGCGGCCTGTTCAAGCTGTTGTTCCGCTTGCGCGTCGAGGGCAGCCTCGCGGGTTTGCAATCGAACAAACTGCTGATCATCGCCAATCACGAATCGTTTCTCGATGGCTTGCTGCTCGGCGTGACCTTGCCGATGAATCCGGTGTTCGTGGTGCATACCGGCGTGACCAAAAGTCCGCTGTTCCGTCTGGTGCTGTCGTTGGTCGATTATCTGGCAGTCGATCCAACCAATCCGATGGCGATGAAGCGCATCGTCAAACTGCTGGAATCCGGTCGCCCGGTGGTGATCTTCCCGGAGGGGCGCATCACGCCCACCGGCAGCCTGATGAAGGTGTACGACGGCCCGGCCTTCGTGGCCGCGAAAACCGGCGCGGAGATTCTGCCGGTACGCCTGGATGGCCCTTCGCGCTCCTGGTTTGCCCGCACCTCGGGACGCTATCCTAAGCAGTTCCTGCCGCGCATCACCGTCAGCATCCTGCCCACCACACGGATTGCCATGCCGGAAACCGGTTCCGCCAAACAGCGCCGCCGCACCGCTGGCGAGGCGATGCGGCGAGTGATGCAGGAAATGGTGTTCACCGCGCGCCCGCAACAGACACTGTTCGCCGCCTTCGCCGATGCCGTTGCCATCTATGGGCGCGGCCGTCCGCTGCTGGAAGACATGAAACAGATCGAGCTGACCTACGGCGAACTGTTGCGCATGATGCTGGGCCTGGGCCGGGTGGCCGCGCGCGCCACGAACGAGGGTGAAACGGTCGGCGTGCTGTTGCCGAATCTGGCCGCCACCGTGGCGCTGTTGTTCGGCTTGTCGGCGCGCGGCCGCATTCCGGCGCTGCTCAACTACACCGCCGGCGCGGAAGGTCTGGGCAACGCCTGCACCGCCGCGAAAGTGGACACCGTGATCACCTCGCGCCGCTTCATCGTTGCCGGCAAACTGGAACCGGCGCTGGCGGGTTTGAGCACACAGCGCATCCTGTATCTGGAAGACCTGGCGGAAAATATCAGCCTGTTCGACAAGCTGTGGGTGCTGATTGCGCAATACCTGCCCTCACCAGAAGGCGATCCGGAAGCCCCCGCCGTGGTGCTGTTCACCTCCGGCTCGGAAGGCAAACCGAAAGGCGTGGTGCTGTCGCATCGCGCACTGCTGGCCAATGTCGCGCAGATTCGCGCGGTGATCGATCTGTCGCCGGAAGACAAATTCCTCAACGCGCTGCCGATGTTTCATTCCTTCGGCCTCACCGGCGGCACGCTGCTGCCGCTGTTGTCCGGCGCCAGCGTGTTTCTCTACCCTTCGCCGCTGCACTATCGGGTAATCCCGGAACTCGCCTACGACCGCAACTGCACCGTGTTGCTTGGTACCGGCACCTTCCTCGCCAATTACGCCCGCTTCGCGCATCCGTATGATTTCTATCGCCTGCGCCATGTCATCGCCGGCGCGGAAAAACTCTCCGAGGCCGTGCGCAACACCTGGTTCGAAAAATTCGGCATTCGCATCATGGAAGGCTATGGCGCCACCGAAACCGCGCCGGTGATCGCGGTCAACACGCCGATGGCCTACAAGAGCGGCAGCGTCGGGCAACTGCTGCCGGGCTTGCGGGCGCAACTGGTTGCCGTGCCGGGCATCGACAACGGTGGCCTGCTGCACGTCAAAGGCCCGAACTTGATGAGTGGCTACTACCGCTTCGAGCAACCCGGCGTGCTGGAACCACCGGCATCGGAAGTCGGCGCGGGTTGGTACAGCACCGGCGACATCGTCGAGCTTGATGCCGAGGGCTTTGTGCATATCCGTGGCCGGGTCAAACGCTTCGCCAAGATCGCCGGCGAAATGGTGTCGCTGGAAGTCGTTGAGAAGATCGCCGTCAGCGCTTCGCCCAGTCTGATGCACGCCGCCACCACGCGCAGCGACCCACAACGCGGCGAGGCGATCATTCTGTACACCACCGATGCCGCGCTGATCCGTGACATGCTGCTCGCCGCTGCCCGCAGCGCCGGCGCACCGGAGATTGCCGTACCGCGTGAAATTCGCGTAGTTGATGCGCTGCCATTGCTCGGCACCGGCAAGATCGATCATGTGACGTTGAAGAAAATGGCAGAAGCAGCATGAATCGTCGCCAATTCCTAAAGCGCGCCGGCATCGTCGGCGGCATATTTGGCGGTCTTGGTCTGGCCGGCTGGAGCCAGTGGCCGCAGGCCGGCGTGCTCAACCCGTGTCGCGTCGGCCTGCCGCCGGAACTGGCCGATCACGCTTTGATGCAACGCGTCTGGGCTGGCCTCGATCTGGCCAAGGTGTGGGATGTGCATGCGCATCTGGTCGGCGTTGGCGATAGCGACAGCGGCGCATGGGCCAATCCGAAAATGGACAGCCTGTGGAACCCGCTGCAATACATCCAGAAGATTTTCTACATGAACGCCGGTTGCGTGCACAACGCGCCCGGTCAGGTCGATGCCAGCTTCGTCGCGCGTCTGGAAAACCTGATGGACGGCTTTCCGGCCGGCGCGCAGATTCTGCTGTTCGCGTTCGATTGGGCGCATGACGAACGCGGCCAACCGCTGCGCGAAGCCAGCGCCTTCCATGTCCCCAATGCCTATGCCGCCCGCGTCGCACAGACGCATCCGACGCGCATGCAATGGGCCGCGTCGATCCATCCCTATCGCAAGGACGCGCTGGCCGCATTGGAAGACGCGACGGCAAACGGCGCGCGCGCCATGAAATGGCTGCCGGCGGCGATGGGCATCGATCCAGGCTCACCACGCTGCGATACGTTCTACCGTCTGCTGGCGAAGCACGATCTGCCGCTGATCACCCACGCCGGCCATGAAGCGGCGGTAGCCGGCAGTGCGCGGCAGGATTACGGCAACCCGCTGAAACTGAGCCGCGCGCTGGATCTGGGTGTGCGTGTGGTGGTGGCGCATTGCGCCTCGCATGGCGACGATCTCGATCAAACCGGCCAGCGTCGTTCCAGTTTTGACCTCTTTGCCGACATGATGAATGCCAACCTGCCCGGCCTGTATGGCGACATTTCCGCCATGACCCAATTCAACCGCGCCGAAGTGCTGAAAACCGTGCTGGCGCACCCGGACTGGCATGACCGCCTGCTCAACGGCTCCGACTATCCGCTACCCGGCATCCTGCCGCTGACCTCGCTCGGCAAGCTGGTCAAACTCGAATTGCTCGATGCGGATGCAAAACCGTTCCTGAGTGACCTGCGTGAACACAATCCGCTGCTGTTCGATTTCGCGTTGAAACGTCTGCTGCGTCACAACGGCAGTCACTTTGCCCATGCAGTATTCGAGACACGTGATTTTTTTGATCGGAAAGCGGCATGAACTCCCCATTCGAAAACAGAAATGCAGGAGGGGCCGCTCCATGAATCCAGCCGCTCCGAAAGACCTGCCACTGCTGTCCCTGCCGATGGGCGCGGTGCTGCTGGCACAGTTCTTTTCCGCCTTCGGCGACAACGCCTTGCTGATCACCGCCATCGCGCTGGTCAAAGCGGAAGGACATCCAGGCTGGATTCCGCTGTTGCAAGCCTTTTTCGTCATCCCGTTCATCCTGCTCGCACCCTTCGTCGGCGCGCTGGCCGATGCATTTCCGAAAGGCCGCGTGATGCTGTTCGCCAACGGCCTCAAGCTGATCGGCGCCGGGTCAATGGCCGCCGGCGCCCCGCCGCTGCTTTGCTACGGCATGGCCGGCGTCGGCGCTGCCGCCTACAGTCCGGCCAAGTACGGCATCCTCAGTCAGTTGTTCGGGCCGGACAAACTGGTCAAAGCCAACGGCATGCTGGAAGGCTCCACCATCGTCGCCATCCTGCTCGGCGTCGTGGTCGGTGGTTGGCTGGCGGATCAATCGCTGGCCTGGGCCTTCACCGGCGTGATCGGCGTCTATGCGCTGGCCGCGTTGATCAATCTACTGATCCCGCGCCTGCCGCCGGAACACCCGCTGGATAATTTCGACTTCAGCGGCCTGCTGCGTCAGTTCCTGGATTCGCTGCGCACACTCTGGAAGAACACGGACACGCGCTTCAGCCTGCTCGGTACCAGTCTGTTCTGGGGCACCGGCTCAACCTTGCGCCTGATCCTGTTCGCCTGGGTGCCGGTAGCGCTGGGCATCGCCAGCAACCAGATGCCGGCCAATCTGATGGGCGTGGTGTCGATCGGCATCGTCATCGGCGCTGCATTGGCCGGCATGTTGATCAAGCTGGAAAACGTCAATCGCGCTTTGATCGGCGGCCTGCTGCTCGGCCCGCTGGTGCTGCTGTTCGCGCAACAGACCACGCTGATGCCCACCGCCCTGTTGCTCGCTGCCATCGGTGCCGCCGGCGGCCTGTTCATCGTGCCGCTCAATGCCTTGCTGCAGGAACGCGGCTATCAAAGTGTCGGCGCCGGTCGCGCACTGGCAGTGCAGAACCTGTGGGAAAACCTGGTCATGCTTGGCTTCGTCGGCGCTTATGCATTACTGGAGCAAGTGCCGGTGGTCAACGTGGCGATGGGCTTCGGCGGTGTGGTGTTGGTCGGCATGGCCGCACTGGCCTGGGGCAGGCGAACCGGATCGAAATGATCCTGTAAACCTCTGTTGACCGTGCCCTCGGGTCCGGATGAAACCAAGCTTCAGCGCCTTGTTTCAGCCTCAATCTCGGCGTGACACGGCGCAAGCAGCAGATGCGCGAGTTGTTCCAGATCGTGCACATGCGTGTGTTCGATGAACTCGGTCAGCCTTGCATCGTTCGCAGCGGAGAGGGTCTGGATCAACGCTCTTGCAGCTTCACCGGGATGCGGCCCGTCGGGCCGGAAACCGGGCCAATCAGTGTAGTGCGACAACAGTTGTTCGCGATGGTCGCGATACAGCGCGCAATTGCGGGTGAAATCGAGTTCCGCCTGTTTCGCAGCGAGTTCCGCATCGATCTCGGCGTTGCTGCTTTTGTAGTGCGCCTTCTCGGCTTCCGTCCAATGCGGCTTGTCACCCTGTTTCTCGCGCAAGGTGGCGAGGGTGTTTTTCAACACAATTTGCGAGTGCGTGGCGACATCACGGAAGACGTGCACCAGATCCTTGCCGTGTCCTTCCTTGCCGACGTAACGCATGCCCGCCGTGATGCGGCGTGGATTGAAACCATACTGGCGGGCGCAGGCTGCGCGCAGGACATCGAACAGTTCGTCGGTTTTTGCATTGCTCATGAGGTGTTCCTTTCAGACGGTCGCCATCGCAGCGATTGAGATGCTGCGCACTGGCGTACCGCAAGCATACGCCTGCGCCAGCTTGCCGGGTTTCAAACCGCAGGTTCCCGTTCTTCCCGCAGTTGCAGCCGCCACATCGCGGCATAGCGTCCGTCCAGCGCCAGCAGCGCAGCGTGGTTGCCTCGCTCGACGATGCGGCCGTTTTCCAGCACCAGAATCTCGTCGGCATCGACCACAGTGGATAAACGATGCGCAATGACCAGCGTGGTGCGGTTTTCCGAGATGCGGCCGAGTTCGTGCTGGATCGATTGTTCGGTGCCGCTGTCGAGCGAGGAGGTGGCTTCGTCGAACACCAGGATGGGCGGGTTTTTCAGAATGGCGCGGGCGATCGCGACGCGCTGCTTTTCACCGCCGGAGAGCTTCAGGCCGCGTTCGCCGACAACCGTGTCATAGCCGTCCGGCAAGCCTTCGATGAAGCGATCCAGATGCGCCGCGCGCGCTGCTTCGAGGACTTCTTCCCGGCCGGCTTCCGGACGACCATAGGCGATGTTGTGATACAGGCTGTCGTTGAACAGCACGGTGTCCTGCGGCACGATGCCGATGCTCTTGCGCAGACTGGCCTGGGTGACCTGACGGATGTCCTGGCTATCGACCCGGATACAGCCACCGCCGGGTTGCGGACTCACGTCGTAAAAGCGGAACAGCAGGCGCGACAGTGTCGATTTTCCCGCCCCGCTGGCCCCCACCACCGCCAGCTTGCGGCCGGCCGGAATGGTAAAGCTGACGTTATCCAGAATCGGCCGGCGCGGGTCGTAAGCAAAACTGACGTTCTCGAATTGGACTTCGCCCTGCTTTGCCGCCAGCGGTTTGGCATCGACGGCATCGGTGATTTCCGGCGGTTTGTGGAGCAAGCCGAACAGTTTTTCCATGTCGGTCAACGCGTTGCGAATCTCGCGGTAGACCGTGCCGAGGAAGTTGAGCGGAATGAACAACTGGATCAGATACGCGTTGACCAGCACCAGATCGCCCAGCGTCATCGTCTTGTTCGCCACGCCCTGCGCCGCCAGGCCCATCATCGCGGTGACACCCAGGGCGATGATGAAAGACTGGCCGGCATTCAGCCAGGCCAGCGAGATTTCGCTTTGTACTGAAGCGTCTTCGGCACGCCGCAGGTCGTCTTTCAGGCGGTCGGCTTCGTATTTTTCATTGTTGAAATACTTCACCGTTTCGTAATTCAGCAGGCTATCGATTGCGCGCGCATTGGCAGCGGCATCGGTTTCGTTCATCGCGCGGCGGTATTTCATTCGCCAGTTGGTGATCAACACGGTGAAGGTGATATAGACCACCAGGGTCAACAGCGTGATGCCGCCAAACCAGGGGTCATATTTGACGAACAACACACCGGCCACCATCAGGATTTCGAGCAGCGTCGGGCCGATGTTGAACAGCGTGAAATTGATCAAAAAGCGGATCGAGCGGGCGCCGCGTTCGATATCGACGGCCAGCCCGCCGGTGTGGCGTTCCAGATGGAAACGCAACGATTGCGCATGCAGATGTTCGAAGACATCGTGAATGACGCCACGCATGGCGCGTTGCAGCACGCGGGCGAACAGCGCGTCGCGCAACTCGGTGAATGCGGTATTGCCGAAACGCAGCAGGCCGTACAGCACGATCAGGATCAACGGCACGGCAAGGCTCAACGCATCCGGGTTTTCCAGGTGATCGACGATTTCCTTCAGCACCAGCGGCACCGAGACGTTGGCGATCTTGGCGCAGAACAACAGGCCAAAAGCGATCAGAACGCGGTTCTTGTATTGCCAGACGTAAGGGAACAAAGACCAGGCGGCACGCCATTGGCTGACCGAAGTGTGCGGGGTCATGGTGTCGGCGCTGAGACGGTGGTGGGACATGGGCTGCGCAAAAAACAAATCAGAGCACTATTGTCCCGGAAACAACGGCTTTACTGGCAAACCACTCGACAAACCGCCTGACCAACCACCGCGAACGGAGTTAGTTCACCGTCCGGCCCAGAATCTCGGTAGCGGCATCGGCATTTACCGCGCGGCTGAAGAAAAAGCCCTGATAAGTGTCGCAGCCCAGGGTTTGCAGATAGTCGAGTTGTTCCTGCGTCTCGACGCCCTCGGCAACCACCTTCAATTTGAGGCCCTTTGCCATTGCGGCGATGCCGGCGACGATGGTGCTGCCGTTGTTCGTGTGTCCGGTCAGGTCATGAATGAAACTGCGATCAATCTTGATCGTGTTGATCGGCAGTTTTTTCAGATAAGACAATGAGGAATAACCGGTGCCGAAATCGTCGATGGAAATCTCGACGCCCATGTCGGCCAGCTTGCGTAGCTTGCCGACCGCGCCATCCATGTCGCGCATCAACGTGCTTTCGGTGATCTCGATTTCGATGCCGTTGCCATCCGGCATATGCTTGTGCAGGCACTGGACGAATTTATCGACGAATTGCGGATGCTCGATCTGCCGCGCCGACAGGTTGATCGCCATCGTGATCGGCGGCATATCGGCATCGCGCCAGAGGCGGGCCTGCCGGCAAGCGGCGCTCATCACCCATTCACTGATCGGCGTGATGAGGCCGCATTCTTCCGAGATGGGGATGAATTCGGCCGGTAAAACCAGGCCGCGCGACGGGTGATTCCATCGGATCAACGCTTCCATGCCACGCACGCGCTGGCTTTGCACGGCCACTTGCGGTTGATAGAAAACCTCGAATTCCTTTCTCTCCAGCGCATGCCGCATTTCGGTTTCAATCGCCAGTCGGCCCGTAAATGCTTTGTGCAGCTCCGGCGTGAAGAATTTGTAGTCGTTGCGGCCAAGATCTTTGGCGTGATACATCGCGATGTCGGCGTGCTTGATCAAGGTTTCGATACTGTCGCCGTCTTCCGGGAAAATCGCGATGCCGATACTCATGCCGACATACAGTTCATGCCCCTCGATGTTGAACGGCTGCTTCAGCGAGAGAAGGATCTTCTGCGCGATATAAGCGGCGTTGTCGCGCGTGCGGATGTGCGGCAGCAACAGCATGAATTCGTCGCCGCCGATGCGCGACAGCGTATCGCCTTCGCGCAGACAGTCGCGCAAACGCAACGCCAGCGCTTGCAGCAGACCGTCGCCAACCAGATGGCCGAGGGTGTCGTTGACCACTTTGAAGTGATCCATATCGAGGAACAGCGTCGCCATGGTCTGGCCGTGGCGTTTGGCATAGACCATCGCCTGGCCAAGTCGGTCCTTGAACAGCGCGCGGTTGGGCAAGCCGGTGAGTAGATCGTGATAGGCCTGGAAGGTGATCGTCGCCTCGGCTTGCTTGCGCGCGCTGATGTCGCGCGCGACGCCGTAAGAGCCGAGAAACTCGCCCATCCCGAGGCTGGTCGGGCGGTACATCCCCATCGAGGACAGTTCGACCACGACGCGCTGATCGGAAGTACGTTCGGTCAGTCTGCTGAGCAGATCGTCCTTGCGCCGCAATATCAGTTCGAGATTTCGGGTAGCGCGTTCGCCCGTGCGGCGTTCATTGAAATGATAAAGCGCGATTTCCGCCTGGTCGGGCGCGAGCACTGTTGTGTAGTCGCGCCCGATCAGCTCACCTGGCATGTAGCCCAGTGTGCGTTCGATACTATCGTTCAGGTAGCTGAAACGGGCGTCCGCATCGAGCGTGTAAATCACGTCCGGCGAGGTATTCACCAGCAAGCGAAACCATTGTTCGGACTGCTCGATCTGATGCGTCATGCGCACGTTTTCGCGTTCCAGTTCGGACTTGCGCACCGCATTGCGCACGGTATTGATCAGGTCTTCCGGCTCATACGGCTTGCGCAGGTAGTCGGTGGCGCCCAGACGCAAAGACTGGATGGCGGAATCGATTTCGCTATCACCACTGGCGACGATGATCCGACAGTCAGGCAGATGGGTGCGAATGTAAGCCATGATTTCATGGCCGTTGCCATCCGGCAGGCGCAGATCAAGCAACGCCAGGTCATAGTGTTTCGTCGCAAGCAACGCAAAAGCGTCTTTGACGGTGAGCGCTGCATCGATACTGTGCACATGTTGCGCCAGCAGGAGGCGGGTGCTTTCCAGATAACGCGGCTCGTCTTCGACAATCAGCAGGCTGACCAGTGTCCGACTTGAGCTGGATACCGCGTTACCGAACATCAGCTACCCCTTTGTTTGGTCGAGAGGAAAAATTGCGGTCATAGCGCATGCAATAACCAGATCAATTGGTCGGCAATAATATCTGGAATGTCGTACCGGTTGCACTTGTCTTGAAGATGATGCTGCCCTGCATCGATTCAGTCAGTGACTTGACGATCGACAACCCGAGGCCGGCATGGCCGTCACCCTTCGCGGTATCGAGCGGATCGAAGATCTGCTTGGCGATATCCGGCGCGATACCTGAGCCGGAATCGGAAACCAGCACCTCGATGAAATGTTCGTGGCGTTGATTCAACAGCGCCGCCGTTTCAATCCGCACCGCGCCGCCCGGCGGCGTCGCCTCGATCGCGTTGAGCATCAGATTGAGCACAATCTGCTTCAGCTTGTCGCGGTCATTCGTCAGGTGAGCAAGTCCCGGCGTCAGAACGGTGGAAACCTTGATGCCTTTGCTTGACCAGGTCGGCTGCGTGACTTTCACCAGATCCTGAATCAATGCATTCAGATCAGCGGTCTCGCCCACCGTGGCGACTTCCACCTGCACGCGCGACAAGCCGCGCACGATGCGAACAATGCGGTCGAGTTCTTCATAAATGATGCGCAGCTCATCGGAAATCGGCGCGTCATCACCCAATTTCACCTTCAGGATGGCCAGATAATTCTTGATGATGCCAAGCGGATTGTTGATTTCGTGGGCTGCTCGGCGAACCCGCGACGGCAAAGCCACCGCCGCCTCGTCGACGCTATTTTCGCTTCCGGTGACCGCGCTTGTCGGTGGCAAGCGTCCGGCCAGTTCGCCCATACGGGCGAAGTGCTTGGGTAGCGCAGCGACCGTGGCCAGCGCAACCGCATTGCCGCAGACCAGCAATACGCCCTGGCTGTCCGCTTCGCCAACGGGGATGGCGACCAAACCATCGGCATCCGCCTGTCGAATCAATTGCAGATCAAGCACGGCGGCATCCATGCCGGCGCTTTCCAGCACGATCATCGCAGTCCGCGTCAGCATCGCGCGCACCGCTGCCGTGTTGCTGCCTTCGACACGAATCGACAGCGGCGCGAAAGGATGTTCGCCGAGCGGCTGCGCTTCGAGAAAACCGGTGCGTGCGTTCAGCTTGAGGTAGACCGGATCGGCCAGGCCTTCATGACTGGCGAGCAGACGCGCCAGCGTCAGGATGGCGGCGGACTGGTTTGCCTGCATCGCGCTGGCGGCCAGCTCAAGCTGGTTGTAGCGGATCAGTTCGAGTCCGAGATCGGCTATTGCCTTGTCACTTAGCTGTTCAAGTCGATATTTCACGGCCAGCGCGTTCACTTGCTGATCTGCCAAAGTCAGCAGGTCGCGCAGCGTTTCCTGATCGACTCGGGACACCATGAACAAGACGTTCAGCAGCGGATTATCCGATTTGCTGGCGACTTCAGACAAGCTCATCTGGGCCAGTCGATAAGCCGAAACCACCATTTGCACCAGTGGCGCGGCATCGAGCAGACGTTCCGGCTGCAGATCGCGGTAACGCAAGACGTCAGACAGAAAAGTCCGCAATGGCAATTGATCCAGCGCCGCCTGCGCCGCCTGGCGAGGCAGATCGGGAGCCAGATCCGAGGCAGCGGCAAAGCCGGGCAGCCAGATCAGCAAACCCGCCAGCCAGGCCTCATCCGGGCTCGGATAGTGCAATTTTTCCGCCAGCATCCGACTCAGCACGGCGCAGCGCAGCGCTGGCAGCCAGGCCGCATGCCGGTTGGCATAGGCAAGATGGGTGAAGCGATCGGTGGCACCGGTGGTGGCGATGCTTTTCAACGTGCTGGCATCAAGGCCCTGCAACAGATCGGCCTGGCGAAAAAACTGCAAAGACTGCCCGGCATGCGACTGGGTATAGGCTTCCAGCGCACGCAAAGCCAGGACCGGGTCAAGCATCAGCAATTCGGCGATCGACTCATCCAGGGTTTTGCGTCCGCCAAGTTCCTTCAGCAGTTGCGCCAGAACCACCGAATGGATCAGAAACGGCGGCGCCAGACATGGCTTGGGCCCGGCAGGCTGAACAAGGAAAGGGAAGATATACGGCACGATCGATTCGAATAAGAGGCTTAGTTATCAGGTAGCAAGCCGCGTGCCACTAGCAAAGATTGATTCAGGCAGGCTGCGCCAGCGTAATGAAAACGCCACATTTCTTTGAAACGGGCTTGGCCAGCCGACATGCCTTGAAATAGCCCTAAGGCAAATCTGTAAAATTTTCCGACAAAACAGAATGAGCTGATGGTTTCTCGGCTGACTGATGAGATAACAAAATCCGCTTCAATGTGTCATTCAGTGAGTCATTCAATGAATCAGATTTACGCCTCAGATTCGCGCCTGTTCAAGCTCACGTAACAGTTTGAACAATGCGCGGCTCGACTTGGATGGCTTGGCTTCGGCTGCTTCCTTGCGCGCATTGCGGATCAATTGGCGGAATTGCTGGACGTCGGTTTCCGGATGCACCGCCAGCCAGGCTTGCAGCGCGGCATCGTCCTCGATCAGCCGCGTGCGCCAGCTTTCCAGCGCATGAAACTGCGCCTTGGCAATATTCGATTCGCCGCGAATCACCGCCAGTTGTTGCAGGATCGGGTCGGTTTCGATGTCGCGCATCACTTTGCCGATGAACTGCATCTGCCGCCGCATGGCGCCATGGCTGGTCAGCCGTTTAGCTTCCAGCAATGCGCCGAGCAAAGATTCCGGCAGGTCCATCTTCTTCAATTGGTCACGCGAAAGCTCGAACAATTCCTTGCCCAGATCCTGCAACGCGGTGCTTTCGCGCTTGCGCTGGCTTTTACTGACGATGTTGTCGTTGTCGTTATTGTTTTCGTTATCGTCGTCTTGGTTCAGGTCTTCGAATTCTTGATCGCGCATAGCTACGTAGGGGTCTGGTGTGTTGGCGGGTTGACGCAAATGGGTTGCTATCAATTGGGTTGCTATCATAACGACTTTGTCGATTTCCTCAGGCCCAGACGTGTCCACTACCCAACAGTCCAACAGTCCGTTCAGTTTTTCACGCCAGACCCTGCAAGGCCTTGCGGCTCAGGTGCTCGACCTGGCCAAAGCCGGTGGCGCTACCGCCGCCGAAGCCGAAGTTTCCGAAGGCAGCGGCCTGTCGCTGTCGGTACGGCATGGCGAGATCGAAACCATCGAACACAACCGCGACAAGGGCATCGGCATCAGCGTCTATCTCGGCCAGCGTCGCGGCCACGCGTCCACCTCCGATTTTTCCGCCGACGCATTGGCGCGCACCGTCGAGAAAGCCCTCAGCATCGCGCGCTTTACCGCCGAAGACACCTGCGCCGGTCTCGCCGAACCTGATTTGCTGGCGCATCCCGATGCGCTGGATGGCCTGATTCCGCAACTCGATCTCTACCACCCGTGGCACATCAGCGTAGAAGAAGCCGCCGAACTGGCACGCGAGTGCGAGGCAAACGCGCTGGATGTCGACCAGCGCATCACCAATTCCGAAGGTGGCTCGCTATCGAGCCAGGTATCGCAATTCATCTATGCCAATTCGCTCGGTTTTTCCGGCGGCTACCCGACCACCCGGCAAAGCCTGTCTTGCGCGGTCATCGCCGAAGAGAATGAGGCCATGCAGCGCGACTACTGGTACACCACGGCGCGCGCCGCGGAGGATTTGGATACCGCTGCCAGCGTCGGTCGCCGCGCTGGCGAACGCACCGTGCGCCGCCTCAACGGCCGCAAACTGAGCACCCGCCAATGTCCGGTGCTGTTCGAGGCGCCGATCGCCACCGGCTTGATCGCCAGCTTCGTTTCCGCCGTCTCCGGCGGTCATCTGTATCGCAAATCGTCGTTCCTGATCGATAGCCTGGGCAGCCAGGTGTTTCCCGAATTCCTGCAGATACAGGAACGGCCGTTTATCCCACGCGGTCTGTCATCCTCGCCGTTCGACTCGGAAGGGGTCGCGTTGCACGACCGCGAGGTGGTCAAGGATGGCGTTGTGCAGGGCTATTTCCTTGGCACCTACAGCGCGCGCAAGCTGGGCATGCACAGCACCGGCAATGCCGGCGGCAATCACAACCTGATCGTGCCATCCACCGGCGAAGACTTCGCCGCCCTGTTGCAGAAAATGGGCAACGGCCTGCTGGTCACCGAGTTGCTCGGCCATGGCCTCAACATGGTCACCGGCGATTACTCGCGCGGCGCCGCCGGCTTCTGGGTGGAAAACGGCGTCATCGCCTTCCCGGTGGAAGAAATCACCATTGCCGGCAATCTGCGCGACATGTTCAAGGGCATCGTTGCGATCGGCACGGATGTGGAGACGCGCGGATCGCGCCGGGTCGGCTCCATCCTGATTGACCAGATGACCGTCGCGGGCGAGTGACATGCGCGGTCTGCTGGCACTGGGGTTGCAATTCGCCAAAGCCATTGATGCGCTGAACGAGGCCGTTGGCCGTGGCGTCAAGTGGCTGGTACTGATCGCCACCTTGATCTCCGCCGGCAACGCCAGCTTGCGTTACGGCTTCGACCTCAGTTCGAATGCCTGGCTCGAATTGCAGTGGTATCTGTTCGCGCTGATCTTCCTGCTCGGCGCCGGCTACACCCTGAAACACAACGGCCACGTCCGCATCGACGTAATTTACAGCCGCTTGAGTCTGCGTGCGCAAGCCTGGATCGACCTCTGCGGCAGCTTGCTGTTCCTGCTGCCGGTGGTCGGCCTGATGGCCTGGTTCAGTTGGTCGATGTTCGTTGAGGCCTGGTCGATCCAGGAAGTTTCCGCCGACTCCGGCGGGCTGTTGCGCTGGCCGATCAAACTGGCCTTGCCGCTCGGCTTCGGCCTGTTGTTCCTGCAAGGGCTGGCGGAAATCATCAAACGCGCCGGCATGCTGGCCGGGCAGTTGCCATTCAACAACGAGCAGGCCGAGGAGATCGCCTGATGTTCGAACTGATGGCGCCGCTGATGTTCGCCGGCCTGGTGCTGTTCCTGCTGATCGGTTACCCGGTCGCCTTCGCGCTCGGCGCCAACGGCCTGCTGTTCGGCCTGATCGGCATGCAGATGAGCTATGTCGAGTTCGCCCAGTTGCAGGCGTTGCCGGAACGCGTATTCGGCATCATGTCGAACGCGACCTTGCTGGCGATCCCGTTCTTCACCTTCATGGGCCTGGTGCTGGAACGCAGCGGCCTGGCGGAAGAACTGCTCGACGCGATGGGCCAGTTGTTCGGCGCGCTGCGCGGCGGCCTCGCCTATGCCGTGGTCTTCGTCGGCGCCTTGCTGGCCGCGACCACCGGCGTGGTGGCGGCGACGGTGATCGCGATGGGCCTGATCTCACTGCCGATCATGCTGCGCTACGGCTACGACAAGCGCATCGCCTGCGGCGTCATCGCCGCCTCCGGCACGCTGGCGCAGATCATTCCGCCGTCGCTGGTGCTGATCATCCTGGCCGACCAGTTAAGCGTTTCGGTCGGCGACATGTATCGCGGCGCGCTGATGCCCAGCCTGATGCTGGCCGGCTTCTATCTGCTCTTCGTGTTCATGCTCACCCTGGCCCGGCCCGGCATGTTGCCCGCCTTGCCGGCGGAAGCGCGGGTATTGCGCGGCAAAACCTTGTGGCTGCAAGCCGGCGCGTCGATCCTGCCGCCGCTGATCCTGATGTTTCTCGTCTTGGGCACCATCTTCATGGGCATCGCCACCCCGACTGAAGGCGGCGCGATGGGGGCAACCGGTGCGCTCATGCTGGCCTTGATCAAGCGCCGCTTGAACCTCGATCTGCTCAAGCAGGCGATGGATGCCACCACGCGCCTGACCAGCTTCGTCATCTTCATCCTGATCGGCTCGACAGTGTTTTCCCTGGTCTTCCGCCTGCTGGAAGGCGATCTCTGGGTGGAACATCTGCTCACCGCGCTGCCCGGCGGCGAGATCGGCTTCCTGAGCGCAGTCAACTTGCTGGTCTTCATCCTTGCGTTCTTCCTCGACTTCTTCGAGATCGCCTTCATCATCGTGCCGCTGCTCGCCCCGGTCGCCGCCTCGCTGGGCATCGACCTGGTCTGGTTCGGCGTGCTGCTCGGCATCAACATGCAGACCTCGTTCATGCACCCGCCGTTCGGTTTCGCGCTGTTCTACCTGCGCAGCGTCGCCCCCAGAACGGTGCGAACCAGCGACATCTACTGGGGCGCGATTCCGTTTGTGCTGATCCAGTTGGTGATGGTGGCGCTGGTACTCACCTTCCCCGGCCTGGTCGGCAAACATGACGAGACTGTCGATAGCGGCATGGTCGAGATCCAGCTCGACAACGACAACGAAGCCTATCTGCGACCACCGGAGGAGTAATCGATGAAACCTGTTCAAGCCCTCTGGCTAAAGTTGTCCTGCCTGCTTTGCTTGCTGGCGACATGTCTGACTACCTCCCTCGCCGCACTCGCGGTGGAACCTGAACTGGCCCAGATCCGACTGCCGCCGGGGTTCAAGATCGAAACCTTCGCGCGGGTACCGAATGCGCGCCAGATGGCACTGGGCAAGGACACCCTGTTCGTCGGCAGCATGCGCGCTGGCAAGGTCCACGCCATTCCGCTGCGCAACGGCCGCGCCGGCAAACCCCGAGTGATTGCCGAAGGCTTGAATCTGCCGGTCGGCGTCGCCTTCCGCGACGGCGATCTGTATATCTCGGCGGTCAGCCGCATCCTGCGCATCCGCAATGCCGAACCGCCGGGCGACCCAAAGCCCAGGCTGGAAACCGTGTACGACGCCCTGCCGACGGAAACCCATCACGGCTGGAAATTCATCGCCTTTGGCCCTGATGGCAAGCTCTACATCCCGGTGGGCGCGCCGTGCAACATCTGCGCCCCGGATCCGGAGCGCTACGCGCTGATCTCGCGGCTGGATTTGAGCAGCGACAAACTCGAAGTTGTCGCACGCGGCGTGCGCAACACGGTCGGCTTCGACTGGCACCCGCAAACCGGGCAACTCTGGTTCAGCGAAAACGGCCGCGACATGCTCGGCGACGACCTGCCGCCGGACGAGCTGAACCGGCTGGAGCGCCCCGGCCAGCACTTCGGCTATCCCTACTGCCATGGCGCGAGCGTCGCCGACCCGGAATTTGGCACCCCGAACGCCTGCGCCCGCCATACCCCGCCGGCACAGGAACTCGGCGCCCATGTCGCCCCCTTGGGCATGCGCTTCTACACCGGCAATCAATTTCCTGCGCGCTACCGCAACGCCCTCTTCGTCGCTGAACACGGCTCCTGGAACCGCAGCCGCAAAGCCGGCTACCGGGTGATGGCGGCGTTCCTGCAAGGCGACAAAGTGGTCGCCTACGAACCGTTCGCCAGCGGCTGGCTGAAAAACGCCGACAACGCCCAGGAAAGCGTCAGCGGCCGCCCCGCCGACGTCCTGGTCATGCCAGATGGCAGCCTGCTGGTGTCAGACGATCACGCTGGGGCGATCTATCGGATTTCTTACCGGAAATAGGTACGGCTGGTTCAGCGGGAAGCGCCGCTCGGAACGTCAAAATCAATTGGCAACCGGTATCAAATTTCATCCGAAAGTGAGCGCAGCTCGTGCTTCACGCAGCTTCTTTCACATCAAGGTGACGCTCAGCGCCCCTTGAATTGATCGTGGCCGTCCTTGCGGCCGAAGGCGGGGACGGCCCCCGCCCGTCACCAGCCGGGATTCCCTGTCCAGATAGGACCCACAACGCAGTTGCACTTTGGGTACGGTGGGGAGATCGACGCGTACTGCTTGGCGCTGATTTGGAAGAGTACGGCGATACGCTGCTCGGGTGGCAGGCAGTCTTGTCCTTCAACCAATTTCCAGATGGGCAGGCACAGGTATTCAAAGTCGCTCACCACGGCTCGCCAAATGGGCATCTTGATACAGTGTGGGGTCGAACACTGATACGTTCACTATTCTCACCGCGTACAAGCGCGGAAAAACGCCACGGCCGGCAAGATTTGAGGCCACGTGTAGGGACCATTCAAAAACTGCATCATGGCGCTACTACAGACAGTTGAATAGTTGCTTCGGCCGAGTGGCATGAAAAGATTGTCAGGCAGGTTTCGGAATAGAACGGTCACGCAAATGGCGGCTCACTTGGATCGGCCAATGACAGCTCCTGGCCGGGAGTTGCCCGCCACGTTTGATCCAGTAAGCGGCCCTTCGCCCAAACTGGCAGGCTAAGCTGGATGACGGCAATGGCCGAGAACCTGAAGTGGATCGACAGACAGCTTTCTGAGTGGAGCCGACACCGGGGTTGTCCCTGTCATCAGGCAGCAATTAGTCTATTGCCGCCGTAGTCCTTGAAAGCCTGGAAGGCAGGCCACGCCGCCATTATCTGCCGCCAAATTTCTACGGATTTACGCCGCCGGCAACACTGCCGGCTCGTCGCCAGGAGCAGACATACGACAAGCGCTTTTCTCGTTGTCAGCAGCACAACCCAGGTTTGGCCTTGCCGCAAAAAAACACAGGGGTGGTTTGGCTGTTCACGGAGACGTAGAACAGCCAAAAATGAAGAAGGCGTTCCCATACCCGCCGTGTTGAAATACAAGGGTTCCTCCGGTTCGGTTTATGGTGATTTCCCACCCTCATGCGTCAATCAGCGCCAACTAAAAACACAGACAATCATCAATGACTGAACAAGAAATCGAACAGGCCATGATCGAGAAACTGGGCGATCTCAAATACGCTTACCGTCCGGACATCCGCGACCGCGCCGCGCTGGAAATCAACTTCCGCCAGCACTTCGAGGCGCTCAATCGCGTTCATCTCACCGACACCGAATTCGCCCGCCTGCTGGATGGTATCGTCACCCCGCAGGTGTTCGCCGCCGCCAAACACCTGCGTGAGCGCAACAGTTTCGAGCGCGACGACGGCACGCCGCTCTACTACACGCTGGTCAACATCAAGGACTGGTGCAAAAACAGCTTCGAGGTGATCAATCAGCTCCGCATCAGCAGGCTACAGCCACCACCGTTACGACGTGATCCTGCTCATCAACGGCATTCCCGCCGTCCAGATCGAGCTGAAAACCCTGCAGATCAGCCCGCGCCGGGCCATGCAGCAGATCGTCGATTACAAGAACGACCCCGACAACGGCTACAGCAAAACCCTGCTCTGCTTCCTGCAACTCTTCATCGTCAGCAACCGCAGCGACACCTGGTACTTCGCCAACAACAACAGCCGCCACTTCAGCTTCAACGCCGACGAGCGTTTCCTGCCGCTCTACCAGTTTGCGGATGTGGACAACAGCAAGATCACCCACCTGGACAGCTTCGCCGACGCCTTCCTTGCCAAATGCACGCTGGGCGAGATGATCAGCCGCTACATGGTGCTGGTGGCCAGCGAGCAGAAGCTGCTGATGATGCGGCCGTATCAAATCTATGCCGTCAAGGCGATTGTCGATTGCATCCACCAACACTGTGGCAATGGCTACATCTGGCACACCACCGGCAGCGGCAAGACGCTCACCTCGTTCAAGGCTTCCACCCTGCTCAAGGACAACCCGGACATCGACAAATGCCTGTTCGTGGTAGACCGTAAAGACCTCGACCGGCAGACGCGGGAGGAATTCAACAAATTCCAGGAAGGCTGCGTCGAAGCCAACACCAATACCGAATCGCTGGTTCAGCGGCTGCTTTCCGACGACTACGCCGACAAGGTCATCGTCACCACCATCCAGAAGCTCGGCCTGGCACTCGATGGCACCAATAAACGCAACTACAAGGAACGGCTGGAACCGCTGCGCCACCAGCGCATGGTGTTCATCTTCGACGAATGCCACCGCTCGCAATTCGGCGAGAACCACCAGGCCATCAAGGAATTCTTCCCCAACGCCCAGTTATTCGGCTTTACCGGCACGCCCATCTTCGAGCAGAACGCCAGTGCCCAGCAGATCGAAGGCCAGCAGGCGAGCTACAAAACCACGGCCGACATCTTCCAGCAGCAACTGCACGCCTACACCATCACCCACGCCATCGAAGACCGCAACGTGCTGCGCTTCCATGTCGATTACTACAAAGTGGCCGGAGCTTCCAGCTCCGGAGCTTGCTCAAAACCAGAGCTTCCAGCTCCGGTTACTTTGGAAACTCTTGCTACGTGGGAATACCTCAACCCATCGACCGAAATCGAAATCCGCTCTGGCGAGAATCTTCCCCACTGGGAGCAAGGCTCGATTTGGTATTTCGTAACCTTTCGATTGGCCGATGCACTCCCCCTGGCGGTTGTAGAAAAACTCAAAAAAGAACGCGAACACTGGAAGCAAACCCACGACCTTGACAACCTCAGTCCCGCAGAACTCGCCGAATATCACCGCCTCTTCTCCGACCGCTACGAAGCCCTGCTGAACGCGGGCAGTGGCTCATGCGTGCTGCGTGATGAAGTTAACGCCAAGATTGTGCGTGATGCGCTTCAGTACTTTGAAGGACAGCGGTATCTCCTGGACGAATTCGTCATCATGCCCAACCATGTCCATGTTTTGGTCAAGCCGATGAATGGTCATGGATTGCCTGAAATCATGCATTCCTGGAAATCATTCACCGCCAATCAAATCAACAAGCGCTTGGGAAAAACGGGGCCGTTTTGGCAGCACGAGTCCTACGACCACATCGTGCGCCACGAACGTGCCATGGAGGCCATTCGTCGCTACATCCGGGAGAACCCCAAAGTAGCCGGAGCTTCGAAGGTAGCTGGAGCTTCCAGCTCCAGTGTTGTTTTGAAACAGGAGCTGGAAGCTCCTGCCACTGTCGCCAAGCGCGCCATCGTCGAAGCCATTCTCGCCAAGCACGACGCCGCCACCGCCGGGCGCAAGTTCAACGCCGTGCTCGCCACCGCCTCCATCAACGACGCCATCGAATACCACGCCCTGTTCAAGACCGTGCAGGCCGAAAAACAAGCCGCCGATCCCGACTTCCAGCCGCTCAACATCGCCTGCGTCTTCTCCCCGCCCGCCGAAGGCAACAAGGACGTGCAGCAGATTCAGGAAGACTTGCCGCAGGAAAAGGCCGACAACGAACAGGAACCGGACAAGAAGAAAGCCGCCCTCAAGTCCATCATCACCGACTACAACGCCCAGTACGGCAGCAACCACGGCATCGGCGAATTCGACCTCTACTATCAGGACGTGCAAAAGCGCATCAAGGACCAGCAGTATTTTCAAAGTGGCGGGAGCTTCCAGCTCCCAATGGCGCAGAAGGGAGCTGGAAGCTCCCGCCACCATCAAATCGACATCACTCTCGTGGTGGACATGCTGCTCACCGGCTTCGATTCCAAATACCTGAGCACGCTCTATGTGGACAAGAACCTCAAGCATCACGGCTTGATCCAGGCCTTCTCCCGCACCAACCGCGTGCTCAACGGCACCAAGCCCTTCGGCAACATCCTCGACTTCCGCCAGCAACAAGACGCCGTGGATACCGCCATCGGCCTCTTCTCGGGCCAAGCTGCCAAGCCCGCCAAGGAAATCTGGCTGGTGGACAAGGCCCCGGTGGTCATCGACAAACTGCAAACCGCCGTGCAAAAGCTCGGCGAGTTCATGCAGTCGCAAGGGCTGGCCAACACCCCCGACGACGTGCCCAAGCTCAAGGGCGATGCCGCGCGCGGCCAGTTCATCAACCTGTTCAAGGACGTGCAGCGGCTCAAGACCCAGCTCGACCAATACACCGACCTCACCGACGACAACCGGCAAGCCATCGAAGAGATCGTGCCCAAGGAGCAGTTGCAGGGCTTCAAGGGCGTCTATCTCGACACCGCCCAGCGGTTAAAAGACAAGCAGGACAAGGGCGGCGACAAGACAGACCCGGCAGTGCAACAGCTTGATTTCGAGTTCGTGCTGTTCGCCTCCGCCCTCATCGATTACGACTACATCATGGCCCTCATCACCCGCTACGCCAGCCAGACGCCGGGCAAGCAGAAGATGAGCCGCGCCGAATTGATCGGCTTGATTCAATCCGATGCCAAGTTCATCGACGACCGAGAAGCCCTCATCGAATACATCGACAGCCTCGACACCCGAAAACCCCACACCGTGCAAGGTGTTCGTCAGGAGTATGCCGAATACAAGGTCGCCAAGATCGCCCAGAGCATCGCCGACGTGGCCGACAAGCACGGCTTGCAAGACACCGCCCTGCAAGCCTTTGTCGACGCCATCCTGCGCCGTATGATCTTCGACGGCGAACTCTTGAGCGACTTCATGGCCCCGCTGGCACTGGGCTGGAAAGCCCGCACAAAGGCGGAACTGGCGCTGATGGCAGACCTCATCCCGCTGCTGCACAAACTCGCCCAGGGGCGCGAGATTTCAGGGCTGGGGGCGTATGAGCAATAAACTCTCACCGCACACACAGATCAGGATCGAATGACATGGTGTTCAAGAACAAATTGAATATCACCCACCAAATCGAGCTGAACAAGGCCGAAGAAAAAATCAGCAAGCAGAAGGCCAAGCAGCTCTTTGAAAGCGGCGACATTGAGCACATGGAGATAGGCACCTTCAAAGGGCTTGCACAAATTCATGGCTATTTATTTGGTGATATTTATCAATTCGCCGGGGAGCTCCGCGATGTCAACCTCGCCAAAGGCAATTTTCGCTTTGCACCTCGCATGTACTTGCCACAATCGTTGGAACACATCAGCGCCATGCCGCAAAGTACCTACGAGCAAATCATCGAGAAATACGTCGAGATGAATATTGCCCACCCCTTCCGCGAGGGGAATGGCCGTGCGACACGCCTCTGGCTGGATCTGATCCTTAAAAACCGGATCCACCGCGTGATTGACTGGAATGCCGTGGATAAAGCGGAATATCTTTCAGCGATGGAGCGCAGCGTGGTGAAGGATGTGGAAATCAAGCACCTGCTGAAATCCGCCTTGACTGACAAAGTGAATGACCGCGAATTATTCATGAAGGGCATCGACATCAGCTATTACTACGAAGGCTATAGCGAATTCAGGGTTGAGGATTTGTAAGATGCCAATCGGGGGATTAGTGCCCAGGCTGCGGTTTATTGAGTTTCGGGGGGCGGGGGAGTGGG
>Ga0105047_10000392_pt1 | contig 73068 bp, 70 predicted proteins | sample MAT04_FD_78384 | JGI IMG/M metagenome (GOLD analysis project Ga0105047, IMG submission 78384) | Freshwater microbial communities from Lake Fryxell liftoff mats and glacier meltwater in Antarctica - MAT-04 (megahit assembly) | ecosystem: Environmental > Aquatic > Freshwater > Ice > Liftoff... | reverse complement strand
CGCCGAGCACGCCGCTTCGCGGCGTCGAGCTCGAGCTCCCGCGACCGGCCGCGGGGGAGCTGCTCCTTCGCGTGAAGGCGTGCGGCGTGTGCCGCACCCGACGTCGCTGACGTGACCGCGCTCGCGGACCACCTTGGCGGCGAAGCGGAGCGCCGCATTCGCCTTCGCTTCGGACGAACCGCCCTCGCGGTTCGCGGCGAGCTCGGCGTCTTCGAGCTTCGCGAGGTTCTTCCCGAGGTACGTGTGCGCCGAGAGGCAATAGTCGCAACCGTTGATCTCGGCGACGGTGAGCGCGATGCGCTCGCGGGTCCGCGCGTCGAGCGTGCCCTTGCCGAGCGCACCGTTCAGCCCGAGGTAGCCCTCGAGCGCGGCGGGGCTGTTGGCGACGACGCGGAACAGGTTGGGGACGACGCCGAGCTGCTTCTTGACGGCCGCGAGCAGCGGCTGCGCGGCGACGGGGGAGGCTTCGATCGAGGCGGGGGTCTGGATGCGTGACATGGTCGTGTTCCTTTTCGAGGTGACGCGAGCCGAGGTGTTCGGTCCGTGGTGAAGAGGAAGATGAGGTGTCCCGGCGCGGTCAACAATGCTCCAACTAAGAGCTTCACTATTGCGGAATGTGGAATGATGGCGTGGTCCCATGGATCGACTCGAGGCGATGAACGTGTTCGTGGTGGTGGCCGATCTCCGGGGCTTCGCTCCCGCCGCGCGTCGCCTCGGCCTGTCGCCTTCCGCGGTGACTCGTCTCGTCGCCGCGCTCGAGGAGCGGCTCGGCACACGGCTGCTCCAGCGCACCACGCGGTCGGTAGCGCTCACCGACGCGGGCGCGCGCTTCCTCGAGCGCGCGCGCCGCATCCTCTCCGACGTCGCCGAGGCGGAGGGAGCGGCGCAGGCGGAGCGAACGGTCCCGACGGGTCGCTTCGTGGTCGCGGCGCCCAACGTGTTCGGGAGGCGAGAGGTCGCGCCGCTGATGTCGGCGTTCCTCGCGAAGTATCCGGCCGTCACCGGCGAGCTCACGCTCTCCGATCGCAACGCGAACCTCGTCGACGAGGGGATCGACGCGGCCGTCCGCATCGGCGTGCTCGAGGACTCGAGCCTCGTCGCGCGCGTGGTCGGAGCGACCCGGCGCGTGGTGGTCGCGGCGCCGAAGTACCTGGCGCGCCGCAAGAAGCCACGCTCGCTCGAGGACCTCACGGCGCACGACGTCGTGCAGTTCACGGCCATCACGGCGGCGCCGGAGTGGCGCTTCGTCGATGACGGCGAGGAGCGGCGCGTCCCTGTCGTCGCCAGGTACACGACGAACAGCGCGGACGCGGCGATCGCCCACGCCGAGCTCGGCTTCGGGCTGACGATGGTGCTCGCGTATCAGGTCGCCGAGGCGGTGCGTGCCGGACGGCTGCGCATCGTGCTCGCGGACTTCGAGCCGCCGCCGCTCCCCATCCACATCGTCTACCCGACGACGCGCCTTCTCTCCGCGAAGGTGCGGGCGTTCGTCGACCTCGTCACGGCGACGTGTGACTGGCGGTTCGTCGACCTGTGAGCGCGTCCTCCACGGCCCAGAGGCGGTCTTGCCCCCACGTCGCGACGTCGCCCACGCGGAACGAGGGCACGCCCCAGAGGCCGAGCGCGAGCATCTCCAGGCGATTGGCCTCGGCCGTCGTGCGCCAGGTGTCGTCCTTCAGGGCCTCGCGAGCCTCCTCCCAGGAGAGCCCGGCGCGCTCGGCGAGCGTGCGGAGACCGCGGTCGCTCCCGGCGTCGACGCCCTCGGCCCAGACGCCGCGCATGAAGGACGCGACGAAGCTCGCTCCCTTGCCGACTCGCTCGGCGTGCGCGACGAGCGCGAGCCCGCGCTCGGTGGGCTTGCCGAGCGGATCGTTCAGGCGACCGAACGGGATGCTCCGCTCGAACGCCTCGCGCGCTGCATCGCTCACGATGTACATGCGCTTGGCGCGCGGCACAGCGAGGCCACGCATGACCATCGGGAGCACGTAGCGCAGCCGGACCTCGGCGCCGGTGAGGCGCCCGAGCTCGAGGACGCGCGGCGTGACGATCGCGGAGTACGGGCTTCGCAGGGAGAAGAAGAAGTCGATGGGGGGCGGGCTCGCGACCGACGTGGGCTCGTTCAGGTCCGCGCGCGGCGGGTACATGACGCCGCGTACGCCGTTGCGCTGGGTGCCGAGGTCAGCGAGGCGCTTCTCGAGGTGGTAGAGGCGGTCGAGGCCCCAGTACCACTCGCCGCCGTAGAAGAACGTGGCGCCGAGGTAGTGCCCGAGGCGCGTTCGCATCGCCTCCGAGCGGCGGACGTGCGCGGCGACCGCGTCGACCGATGCGGCGGTGAGCGAGGCTTCGCTCGGCGCTCCGTTCCACAGCGATTCGGAGACCTGCTCGGCCACGTCGACGAAGCGCCCGCTCTCGACGGCGGCGACGAGCACAGCGGTCGTTCGCTCGACGTCCGCGCGAGCCGGCTGTGCGCCCGGGTCCCGGAACGCGAGCCGCCCCGGATGCGCGGACGCGAGGAGCTCGGCGTCCTTGCGGCTGTAGGCGACGAGCCGCTCGCGCTCCGGCGCGGCGCTCTCCGGCGGCGGACCGACGACGTGAGGCACGACGTCGACCTCGTACCGCGCCACGAGGCGCGGAAGGACGGTGGCCGCGAGCGCGCTGTACGGATCGTCGACCTGGTGAAAATAGTGGATCTCGTGCCGCTCGCGCCGTGACGCGCGCCTGCTCTCGGCGCTCTCGCGCTTGGCGAGGAGCCGCTCTCGCGAGAGCAGCCGCTGCGAGAACGCGGGGAGGAGGAGGCTCTTGAGGCTCATGTCGCGCGGAGACGGTGCGCGCCCCTTGTACCGGCGCTCCTCCACCCCGCGCAAGGCACCCGGGTCGAGAGCGAGGAGGACGTCGGTGGCACCGAGGTCTCGGCATCTTCCTCCGCTCAGAAGATCAGCGAGAGCTCGAGCGGCTGCGCAAACGGCGACAGTACGGCGCTCGGCACGTTCGCGTGGACGCGACCGTGGATCTCCCAACACTTCAACCCGCCGTCGTTGCATGTGGACTTCACGGACGAGACCGTGACTCTGAAGTCGCTATCGACGTGTGAACGCGCCTCCCAGACTTGGCCGTCTCGATCGATGCGCGCGGTCCCCTAGGACATGCGTCGAGAACCTCCCTTCCGCTGCGACCCATTGCGGACCGAGCACCGGCCGTCGGTCTCTACTGCGTCAGCGAGCTCGGAGCGCATCTCCTCATCGGCAAGCACACGCGTTTGGTCAGGAGGAGCGACGGCTACGGTCGGTGCACGGTCCTGCGCGTCACTTCGGACGCGTTCATACGTGGGCGCGGACCGATTGCGCCATACCCCACGGGCTCGTGTCGGTGCGGCCCGAGAAGCAGGAGCCCGACTGTGGCGCTTGACTGGTACGGCCATCCGCAACAACCCGAACGACGGAGCTTCTCAATCTGCAGGCAACGAAGGATGGGACAGCGAAGCCGTACCAGGTCGAGCAGGTGCTGGGCGCCGTCGACCGCTGCAAGCTGGAGTTGTAAATGTTCCCCTATCGCATCGTCACGGAGTGGTCTGACGCTGACGCTTGCTGGGTCGCCCGGGTGCCCGCGCTGCCGAACCTCGCCGCGCATGGCGACACGGCGGCCGAAGCCGCTGGCGAGGCCGAGCACGCTGGGGGATTGATGATCGAGGTGCTCGGCCCGAAGGCCCCTCCGCCCGACCGCGCGTCCGGGTACTCGGGCAACCTGCGTCTGCGGATTCCTGTCTCCCTTCACGCCAAGCTGGCGCGGACGGCGACGATCGAAGGCGTGAGCCTCAACACCATCCTCGTGTCGATCCTCGCGGGAGGCGCGACCAAGGAGCTCTCGCTGGCGTCCGGGGCAGGGAAGGCGCCTGCGAGCGAGCGAGGCAAGAAGTCGAAGACCGTGAAGTTCAAGCCCGCGAAGCAGCGGAAGTCCGCCAAAGCATCGTCGACAGCTCGACACTCCAGGAGATCGGAGCGCGTCTAAGGTCGACCGCGTCGGAATCTGAATCCTTTGCGCGGCGCGTGCTTCTGACCACTTGCGACGTTCGTCGCCTACGACGCGGCAGCGCACCCATTTGACGCGAACGTCGCGACGACCACGAAGACGTCGCGGCGGGCGAGGTAGGATCCTGCAAGCGCTTCGACGCATGTTTGCGCGATGCGCGCGAGATCTGCCCTGAGGGATTCAGCAAGGAAGATGTCGGTCCGAAGGAGCTCGTCTTCGTCTGTCACGGAAAACCGAACTGGTAGCCTGTGGTGGCTCGATCATGAGCAGGTCGTCACGACCTGCGTCATGCGAATCGGGTTGACGCGAGTCACCGCCCGCTGCGCGACGTCACTCACCTCTCCGCCGCAGCGGCTTTCATTGGCCGTTGCACGCTTTGAGCCGTCCACACGCTTCGGCAAAGTCCTTCATGATGGACGGGTTCGTGGACGTGCAAACGCCTGTCGGCGCGATTCCGCGCTTGTTCGCAGCGTCACGTATCTCGGTCGCGATCGCATCGCAGTCCTGGCCGGACATGCCTCGGACCGGCCTGCCGCGAGGGCGACGGCCACCGTTCAAGCGGGCAGATCGGCGCTTCTCGGCGCATCGCGCAGACGTTCGCGGACGTCGGTGCCGGCGACTTCACGAACATGGCGAGCGCCATCCCGGAGCTCGCCGCTGCCGCGGACACGGCAGCCAGCGCGGCAGCAGGTGCCCTCCTCGTAGTGCCCGCAGCGGACGTAGCTATCGAGAAGTGGACGGGAGGGGACTTGAACCCCTACGTGTTGCCACGGCGGAACCTAAATCCGCTGCGTCTGCCAATTCCGCCACCCGTCCGGGGTGATCTGTCGGGAATTTAGCACGGCGCAGGCGACGGCACTCGTTTCAGGCGGTCGCCCCCTCGGTCGGCGTCGTCGCGATCGGGCTCGCGCTCGCGAGGCGCGATGCGAAGCCGTCGCTCCACGGCTCGAGCACGAGGCGGGCGGAATGGCCGATCAGCTCCTTCAGATGCGCCGCCTCGTGAGCGCGCCGCGCGCGCAGCACCGGGTCGGTGACGTCGAGCGGCGTCAGGCTCTGGTTCACCACCCACGCGAACGGCACGATGTTCGCGCGCGCGAGATCTCGCTCGAGCTGCATCGCTTCGTGGATCGGCGTCGCCTCCGGAAGCGTCACGAGCAACACGCGCGTGAAGTCCGGGTCTCGTAGCCGCGGAAGGAGCCGCTGCACGGCCTCCGGGCTGCCGCTCGGCTTCTTCAGCACCTCGCGATGGTAGGACTCGGCGGCATCGAGCAGGAGCAGCGTGTGGCCCGTCGGCGCCGTGTCGATGACGACGAAGCGATCCTCACCCTGCGCCACGGTCTCGGCGAACGCACGAAACACCGCGATCTCCTCCGTGCACGGGCTGCGGAGATCTTCCGCGAGCAGCGCCTTGCCCTGCGCGTCGAGGCCGCTGCCGGCGACCGACATCACCTCCTCGGTGTAGCGGCGCGTCTCGAGCGCGGGGTCGATGCGCGTCACGCGAAGCGCGGACGCGTCCGCGCTCAGCTCGCGCGCAGCCTGCTCGACGTGCGCCGCCGGATCGGTGGTCGTGAGCGTCACCATGAACCCGCGGCGCGCGAGCTCGCTCGCGATGCGCGCGGCCACGGTCGTCTTGCCGACGCCGCCCTTGCCCATCGTCATCACGACGCCCTTGCCTCGCTTCGCGAGCTCGTCGACGAGCGCGTCGAGTCGTTCTCCGTGGAACTCGCTCACGGTCGGGGGAGGCGGCGCCGGCTCGCGGGAGCCGCCGCTCGTCCCCATGCTGCGGAGCGCGTCGATACCCACGAGGCCGAAGGGTAGGAGCGGCACGTCGATCCTCCCGAGCCCGCGCAGGCCTGCCGGCAGGGCGTCGAGAGAAGCGCGACCTCGCGCCTCCATGGCGACCGCCGTGAGGTCGGTTGCGTCCCGCGCCTGGAAGACGCCGTTGAGAATCAGTCGGACGTTGGCGACGCCGAGCTGCGCGAGCTCGGCGCGCGTGCGCTCCGCCTCGGCGAGCGAGGAACGCTCGGGCCGCGCGACCAGCACCAGGATGGTCTGCGCCGGATCGCGCAGCGCCTCGTTCGACGCGGCATACAGCGCCTTCTGCGCGTTCAACCCGGAGAGCGGACCGAGGCAGGACGTTCCTCCGACGTTCGCGTCGATGAAGCTCGTCCACGCGGCGGGAAGCTCGAGCAAGCGCAGCGTGTGCCCCGTCGGCGCGGTGTCGAAGATCACGTGGTCGAAGGCGGCGGTCGCTGTCTTGCTGCCGAGGAGCTTCGAGAACTCGTCGAACGCGGCGATCTCCACGGTGCATGCGCCCGAGAGTTGCTCCTCCATGCTCGCGATCGCGACCGCGGGCAGCACGCCTCGGTAAGGACCGACGAGGCCGATGGCCGTCGCGCACGCCGCGGAGGTCTTGCCCACGCCCCCCTTGCCCGTGAAGAAGAGGATGCGTGTCGGGTCCTGGATGAGCGTGGACATGACGAGCCTCTCAGCAGCAGCTGGACTTGCTGCCACAACAGCCGCTCGACGTGGCCTTCGCGGGCGCCTCGGTGGCGCTGGGGGCAGCGCCACGGATGCCGGTCCACGCGGCGAGCTCGTCGCGCGAGGGGTACACGCCGCTGCTCTTGACCTCGCCGTTCACCGTCACGAGCGGCAGCCCGGACTCACCCTTCGTCTCGAGCGCCGTCTTCACGGCCGCATCGTCGGCAAAGGCACCAGGTTGCTGCGAGAGGTTGAAGCGCTCGACGGAGACACCCTGCGTCTTCAGCCAGTCGAGGTCCGCGGAGAAGCGAACGAGCTGCGTGTCGACGGACGGACCGCAGACACCGGTCGAGCAGCACATGGCAGGGTCGAAAACGCGAACAGCAATCATCGGTGTCTCCTTCGTGCCTCACCCCGCACGCCTTGCAGACGCGGCGCAGCCCGTGCGTCTCGTCGCGGGGTCACACAGGCGTTGCATGTGGATCGGGTGCAGATCTCGTCTCACGGTCCGGAACCCGCATGTCGCGTGCCATCGTCGAATCGGGCTGACGGTTGTGCTGGCCCGACCGAGAGACTGAAGATGCCGATCCTCCCGAATCCGAGCCACGTCCCCTGGTACCTCCGCCCGATGCTGTGGGTGACGCGACGGATGACGGGCAAGGACCCGCTGCCCGCTCGATTGCTCACGTACTTCCCAAAGGGAGCCCTCGGAGCGGGGATCTTCGAGCTCACGGCCGCGGGGGCGCCCGGCGATCTCGACGGCCGCAGCCTCGCCGTCGCCCGCATCGTCGCGAGCGCCGTCTCGGGGTGCCCCTTCTGCGTCGACATGAACGCCGCCACGTGGCAACGCGCCGGGCTGCGTGCGGCGGAGCTCCCCGTGCTCTTCGGGGAGGACGAGGCCATGTACGCCTCGCTCGGAGCTCGCGAGGGCGTGGCCGCTCGCTATGCGAAGGCCCTCTCGCTCACACCGGTCGTCCTGACGGCCGAGCTCGTCGTCGCCGTGAACGAGCACTTCACCCCGAGAGAGGTGGTCGTGCTCGCCACGACCGTGGCTCAGGTGAACTACTGGACTCGCTTCAACCAGGGGCTCGGCGTCCCGGCGGCAGGGTTCTTCGACGAGAGCGTGTGCCGGTTGCCCGAGCGACTCCGGTAGATCAGCGCGGCGCCATCGGGCGCTCGCGATCGTCGTCCACGCACGCGAAGAGATCGAACAGCAGGAACTCGAGCGCGAGCTGCTGCGGCGAGAGCGCATTCGGCGCCGTCAGGCAGCCCTCCGGAAAATCGCTGCCCCCGAGCCCGAACGAGTGGAGATCCGCGAACACCACGCGCCCGCACTGCGCGTCGCGCACAGCGCCGATCGGCGTGTTGAAGGAGAAGGTGCGGACCCTCCCCGTGCCGACGTTGCGGATCCACGGCTGCGCCGGCGGCGCGTGGACCTCGCCGACCGAGAACGTCACGTTGTCGAGGCGGAGCTTCCCGAGCTCGGGAGACGCGCCCGTCGCGACGAGCCACTCCGCGAACGCCTGGCCCTTCGGGAACGTCGTGTCGATCGCGAACGCGTCGCCGACGTCCTTCGTCGTGTCCCACGTGGACACTTCGCGGAAGTCCGCGAACGGCGAGCTCTTCAGCCACGTGCTCTGGAAGTGCGTGGCGAACACGTGCCCGCCTCCGTTCGCGTAGGCGTGCATCGCTCCACGCGCCGCGGGATCACTACCGCCCTTGTTCTCGTTCGCCTCGTCGCCCTCGCACGAGAGCGCGACGATGTCGTAGCGCGCGAGCTCGGCAGGGTCGTTCCAGAGATCCGAGGCCGACGGCACCGGGACGTTCGGCAGACCGCCGCCGCCCTTGCCCCGGAAGAGCTTCACGTGGCCGCGCTCCTGGCTGCCGCTCGCGAACTCGCTGTCGTCGATGCCGATGTTGCGGAGCAGGCACTCGAGCGCGTCCGATGCGCCGGTCGTGATCGCGACCCGAGGGAGATCTCCTTCCGTCGCATTGCGCGGCAAGCGGACGGACTCGTCCGGGAGGCGAGTCTCGGTGCAGGCCGTCACGTCCGTCACGAAGACCCTGCGGAACCGCCCGATCTCGGAACGGGCTCGAGCGGCCCGTTGGGGACGTACACGGCGACGTTGTAGATTCCGCGCAGCCCCGCGGGGTCGGTCACGCGGCCGGTGAGCCGGGTGCGCGGACGCGCTCCACACTCCACGCGCTTGCACGAGCGCCCGCTGCACGCGTCCGTCGCGCCGACGAGCGGAGGCGCCTCGCCGTCCTCGGCGTCCGGCCCGAACGCGCAGGCCACGCCGAGCACGAGGCAGGCGACGGCGAGCACCCGCGATGGGCCGAGGTGACGTCGCACGTAGGCAGCGTAGGGCATGAAGCCCTCCGCGACCGCGCGTCACGGACCCTACCTCGTGCGGGCGCCGTAAATCAGGCGCAGAGACGAGCCGCGGCGAGCAGCTTCGTGAGCTCGGCGGCCGCTTCGAGCGATTTGCATCCGAGGCGCGTGAGCTCCTCGACGACCTGCTCCGTGATGCCCTCGGCCCCGGCCGAGCGCGGCGAGAGGCGCTCGACCTCGTCGAGGAGCGAACGAAGGAACGCCGCCTGAGCGCGGACCGCGGAGAGCGAGGAGGACGACGGCGGCGGCGGCTCGATGTCGGCCTGCCGGAACGATGCTGTGCTGAACGCCGACATGGGTGCTGTCTTTCTGACCGACGGGGGAAGAGCTGGGGGCTCTACAGCAAGACCCTCGCCACTCGCCATCGCCCGCCAAACACGCGAACCCATGTGGCGCGGCTGCAGAGTCTGCGTTCGGAGCGCCAGCCGTGCGCAGGGGCCCCTCGAAAATCGGTGGGATCACGTGCCGCTAGCGCTCGGTCGTCAAAGGGCCGGCGCGCGCAACCCACGCGCCGTCCCTTCATGGCCGCGGTCAGCGGCCGTTCCTAACCCCACGATGACAGGTCGCGAATTCGTAGCGGAGCTGGAACACAAGGGATTCGTCGTCCGCAGGCGCTCCCGCACCTTCGTGTGGATCGCTCGCGGCGAGCAGACGCTGATGCTCGACGAGGAGGCCGATGTACCGGACACGTTCGTCGTTCGTATCCTCTCGCACTCGATGCCACCCGCGAGCGCGCGACGCGCCGTGGCGCATGCTTCGGTGAGACCCGCGCGACCCTCGGGCCGACCGTCACCGGCGAGCCGTCGCGGGTAGTCCGCGCGCGCTCAGCGCGCTCGCGCGGTGCCGCCGCCGTTGTCGTTCGGGAACGGGTGCTCGCGCAGCAGCTTTCCGCCGAGGAACATCCGGTAGCGACTGTCGGCGATGCCCTTGTCACACGTGCCCGACATGAACTGCGCGAGGCGGTCGTCGGCCGGGAGCTTCGAGCACTGCTGCAGCGACTGGCGCACGATCTTGATCGCCGCGCGCGTGCACACCTCCGGGTCGTCGAGCGCCTTCTGCGGATCGGGGAGATGCCGCTTGTCGACCTGGTAGAGGCAGACGAACTGCCCGTCCTTCGACTTCGCGGTCGGCTTCAGCCGGCTCTCGTACCAGGCGATCGCGACGAGGAGCGACGCCGTGCGTTCTTCTCCGTGGTCGTCGAACAGAGGCTCGCTTTCTGCCACGCGCGCGATGGCCTCGGCGGACTTTTCGTAGGTGCCGCGCCATGGCGCGCTCGGCTCGAGCGCGACCATCAGCCCGACGACCCATTGGAAGGGGACGCTCATGGGAGGACCCCACCATTCGATCGGTTGGAGCTCAAAGCAAGCGAACACTGACCGCACTCAATATTAACAGGAGCTTACGGAGCTCGATTTCGGCCTGAAAATCCCCCGGCGCCGGAGTCGGCTACGCTCGAAGGGCGCGATGACGGACCCGCCCTCGTCCCCCATGCTCTCGCCGGGGCACGTCGTCGCGGGTCGCTACGAGCTCGTCGAGCTGCTCGGCGAGGGCGGCCACGGCGCGGTGTACCGCGCGGTGCAGAGGCCGCTCGGTCGCGAGGTCGCGATCAAGATGATCCACGCCGAGGCGATGTTCTCGGAGGGCATGCTCGAGCGCTTCACGCGCGAGGCCGCGCTCGTGCAGCGGCTCGAGCACCCGAACACCGTGCGCATCTACGACTTCGGCACCACCGAGGAGGGCCTCCCGTTCATCGTGTTCGAGCTGCTGCGAGGCCGCACGCTCGAGCAGGAGATCGCGCGCGGCACGCTCACCAACGAACGCATCGTACGCGTCGCCACGCAGGTCCTGAAGTCGCTGATGGAGGCGCACGCGCTCGGCATCGTGCACCGCGACATCAAGCCGTCGAACATCCTCCTCTCCGACTATTCCGGCGAGATCGACTTCGTGAAGGTGCTCGACTTCGGCGTCGCGAGGAGCGCCGAGCCCGGCGCGGGCGGCGCACCCATCACCCGCGCGGGACAGATCGTGGGGACGCCGAGCTACATGGCGCCCGAGCAGATCCACGCCGCCAAGATCGGCCCCGAGGCCGACCTCTACTCGCTCGGGCTCGTGATGGCGGAGGCGGCGAGCGGTATCCGCATCTACGACGGCGGCACGGCGATGCAGATCCTGATGAGCCAGACCTCGGCCGATCCGGTGCCGCTGCCGCCGATCGTGATCGCCTCGTCGCTCGGCCAGGTGATCGCGCGCGCGACCCGGAAGATCGCGGGCGAGCGCTATCCGTCGGCCGACGCGATGCTCGTCGCCGTCGAGCGCGCGCTCCACGGCGGAGGAGGGGAGACCGACCCGCTCGCGAAGCCGCTCGTCCCGGAGCTCTCACGCATCACCGCGAGGCTCACGCGTGGGCAGCCGGCCGCCCCGGCGCCCGGGCCGCCGCAGACGCCCTTCGCGATGTCGCCGCCGACTCCGCACGCGGGCTCGTCGCCCTGGCTCCAGAGCGCGCCGCCGCCTCGCCTGCCTTCGATCCCGAGCTCGCAGCCCTCGCCGTCGACCGGCAGCAGCGCCGCCATCGTGATCCTCGGCGTCATCGCCATCCTCGCGCTCCTCCTGGCGGCTGGCGCGGGCGGCGCTCTCTATCTCTCGCGCAAGGCGCCCGCGCATGACTCGCTCGTCCCGACGACCCACGCGAAGCTCGCTGCCGTCACGGCGGAGCGGACGGAGCGCCGCCTCCGCGACGCGGGCTGGACGATCGTGCCGACCTCGCCGCCGCCCCAGGTCGCGGGATTCAAGGGCACCTACCTCACCGCGACGCGCGGCACCTCGAGCGCCCTCGTCCACCTCTACGAGTACGACAGCGAAGCGAACGCAGCGCAGACCGAGAAGGTGCTCCGCATGACCGAGGGGCCCGTGGTGGAACGCGACGGTGGGCGCGTCCTCTACGTCTTCGTCCCGCAGGACCCGGCGAAATCGAGGGGCCTCTTCGACGATCTCGTGCGTTGAAAATCGGGGTGCAAGAGGGCGGCGACCCGCTCTTGACGCCATCCTCGGTTCAAGTGACCTTCGTGGCATGCGAAGAGTCGCCCGCGCGTCCGTCCTGGCCATCGTTTCCCTCCTCTCCATGACCGCCGCGCTCTCCGCGTGCGGGCCTGATGCGCCGCCGCCGGTCGCTCCGGCGCCGCCGCCGCCGCCGCCGCCGCCGGTCGAGCCCGTCGTCGAGGCGCCGCCGCCCGCACCGAAGCCCTCGCTGGCCGAGATGCAGAAGGCCGCGCTCATGACCGCGCTGCAGGGCCTCAACGGCCACGACCCGAAGATGTTCGCGAGCGTCTACGCCGAGGACGCGATCATCTCCGTCGCGGGCCTCAACGAGGTCAACGGCCGCGCCGCGGTCGAGCAGAACATGGCGGAGTGGTTCGAGACCTTCTCGAAGGCAAAGCTCGGCTTCTCGCGCGTCTGGGTGAAGGGCCACGCGATGGTCCTCGAGTGGGTCATCAACGGCACGCATCACGGCGAGCTGTTCGGCGTGAAGGGCACCGAGCAGCCGATCGGCCACTACGGGCTCAGCATCGTCCACTTCAACAATGACGGTAAGGTCGAGCGTGAGGATCGCTACGGCGAGCTCGGCGCGGTCATGACGCAGGTCGGCGCCGCCGGCGCGAAGGCCAAGGCCCGCCCGATCCCCGAGGTGCCCGCCGCGCCCGAGACGATCCTCGCGAAGGGCGACGAGGAGAAGAACCTCGACGTCGCGAAGACCCTCCTCACCGCGCTCGAGACCAAGAAGGAGGCGGACTTCACCGCTGCCGTCACCGACGACATCGAGCAGGACGGCGTCTTCCACCTCGAGACCTCGAAGGGCAAGGACGGCGCGAAGAAGTTCTTCAAGGGCTTCACGACCGCCTTCCCCGACGCGAAGTTCGACGTGAAGAAGGCGTTCGCGATCGGCGACTACGCGATCGTGATGAGCACGATGAACGCGACGCACAAGGGCGCGCTCGGCACGATCGCGGCGACGAAGAAGCCCGTCAGCGTGCACCTCGTCGACATCTTCAAGATCAAGGACGGCAAGGTCGCCCGGGCGTGGACCTACCAGAACAGCCTCGAGATGCAGCAGCAGCTCGGGCTCTTCTCGGTGAACGCGGGCAACGTCCCCGCCTCGCAGTCGGCTCCGGCCGCTCCGCCGAAACCCGGCGCGACCCCGGCGGTGCCGAAGCCCGCCGTGACCGCCCCCAAGCCCGCGGGCGGTGGCGGCGGCACGGGCGGCGGCGGCGGCAAGGACACCGGCGGGGGTGGCGGCAAGGGCACGGGCGGTGGCGGTGGCGGCACGGGCGGCGGCACCAAGAAGTAGAGTCCGTTCGCCAGGTTCGCTGCGCGCGGCTGCGGGGCGTGCTCGTCGAGGCGAGCGCGCCTCGCGCCGTTTGTGCTGCTCGCTGGCCCACCCCGACGGGCAAAAGTCGATATTGACAATCATTGTCAATAAGCGCATTGAAAGGGCTGGGCTCCTCACCGTTCCCACGCACTGCGCCTCCGCGCGCGGTCCTTTCGAAGGCCTTCCATGCTCAACACGCGCCGCATCCGTTCCTTCACGAAGCTCGCTCTCGTTGCGTCGCTAGCCATGGGTGCCGCAGTCGCGGCGTGCGGTGACGACGACAACTACGTCGTGCGAACGAGGAACGACGGAGGCGCCGACGCCACGACCGAGGGCGGCCTGCCGAACACGCTCTCGTGCGGCCTGCCGATCCCGACGAGCTACGACAGCCCGAACTTCGCCGTGAACGCGAAGGAGGAGCTCGACCTCAAGGCCAACGTCGATCTGCTCGAGACGACGATGAAGAGCGCCGAGGGGACCGGCACCGCCGCCGTGACCGCCGCCCAGCTGAAGGCCATCTTCATGGCCGGGACGCCGAGCCTCTACTCGATCGCGACGGCCGCCGCGCAGGCCAAGATCGACGTCTACCTCACGCAGTTCGGCGACGCGGTCGGCAAGACCTGGACGCCCGCGGACGCGGACGCGGCTGCCGCGGACGGCGGCGCGGACGGCGGCGCAGACGGCGGCGCGGCCGTTGCGACCACGGGCGGCAAGTACGAGAACGCGAACATCTTCTCCGCGACAGGCGTGGATCTTCGCGAAGGCACGCTGAAGATCATCCTCGGCGGCGCGCTCTACAACCACGCGCTCGCGCTCGCGAGCGGCCCCATCACCGAGGCCACCGTCGATCGCCTCCTCGCCGTCTACGGCGCCACGACGAAGTTCGCTCACCGCACCGACGCCGACGCCGGCGCCGACGAGAAGGACGAGCTCGTGGCCGAGTACGCGGCGCGGCGCGACAACCCGGTCGCCACGACGCCCGGCTCCTACCGCAAGATCCGCGGCGCGCTGCTCGTCGCGAAGGCCGCCGCGGCCGGCGGTGAGAAGTGCCGCACCGACCTCGATGCTGCGCTCGCGATCTACCGGCTCGAGTGGGAGAAGGCCTCGCTCGCGACGGTCATCTACTACCTGAACGCGGCAGCGACGAACGCGCTCGCGGCGCCGGTGAAGGGCCCGGCCGCGCTCCACGGCTTCGGCGAGGCGCTCGGCTTCATCCAGTGCTTCAAGGGCATCCCCCAGGACCGCCGCAAGATCACCGACGTGCAGATCGACGCGCTCTTCACGCTCGTCGGCGGCGACACCCCCTACCAGCTCATCACGCGCACCGGAGAACGCGTCGTCGCCTTCAACACCGCGTTCCAGCAGATCGGCGCCATCTACGGCATGACGCAGACCGACATCGAAGACGCAAAGAAGAGCTACTGACCGATGGCCGCTCGTCGTCTCCTCGTCGTCGTTCTCGCCAGCGCGTTCGTGCTCGCCGCGTGCAAGCGCGGCGGTGACGACGCACAGAGCAGCTCCTCGGGGGGCGTCGACGCCGGCTCCTTCGACAAGTCCGCGCTCCTGCGTGCATTCGGCCAGTGCGCGCTCGACACCTATCGGGAGTTCGAGACGGGCGCCGTCGAGCTCGACGCCTCGGCCGCGCGCGCCGTCACCGAGGCGACCCCCGCCGCTCGCGACGCCGCTCGCGAGTCGTGGAAGAAGAGCATCGACGCCTGGCAGCGCGCGGAGCTCTTCGGCTTCGGCCCCACCGCGCTGCCGACCTTTCCCGGCGGCAAGGACCTCCGCGACCCGATCTACGCGTGGCCGCTCGTGAACCGCTGCCTCATCGAGCAGCAGCTGTTCGACAAGACCTACGAGAGGCCCGAGCTGGCGACGGCGCTCGTCAACACGCGCGGCCTCGCCGCCGCCGAGTACCTCCTCTTCTACGAGGGCACCGACAACGCGTGTCAGCCGACCGCCACGCTGAACAGCGGCGGTGGTTGGGCAGCGCTCGGCGCGGACGAGATCGGCAAGCGCAAGGTCGCCTACGCGCGCGCCATCGCCGCCGACACGCTCACGCGCTCGCACGACCTCGTCGCCGCGTGGGATCCGGCGCGCGGGAACTTCATCGCCACGCTCGCGAGCTCCGGCCCCGGCCAGGTGTTCGTCTCGCAGCAGATGGCGTTCAACTCCGTCAGCAACGCGTTCTTCTACGTCGACGACTTCGTGAAGAACATGAAGGTCGGTAAGCCCTCCGGCTTCAACGTGGGGAGCTGCGCGGCGCCGCCGTGCCTCGCCGACGTCGAGTCGCCGTGGGCCCATCGCTCGAAGGAGCACCTGAAGAACAACCTGATCGGCTTCGAACGCCTCCTCCGCGGCTGCGCCGCCGACGGCTCGGGCCTCGGCTGGGACGATCTGTTGACCGCGGTCGGCGACGCACCCCTCGCGAAGAAGCTCGTCGATGCGCTCGCGGTCTCGCGCGGCCTCCTCGACGCGCTGAAGCAGCCGACCTTCGAGGACGACCTCGCGAAGGCCCCGGCGGGCGTGAAGGCGCTCTACGACTCCTTGCGCGTGATCGTCGTGCTGCTCAAGACGGAGTTCATCTCGGTGCTCGACCTCGAGCTCCCGAAGCGCGTAGAGGGCGACAATGACTGAGCGACCTTCGGAAGCTCGTGTCGTGTGGGTCACACGACCTGAGCGACCTGAGCGGCTCGAGAGGCTCGGCGACTGGCTGCGTGAGGCCAAGCCCGCGGGCGCGCTGGTCGCGTTTCGGATTGCGCTCGGCGTGATCGTCAGCGTGAGCGCGCTGCGCTTCCTCGCGTACGGCTGGGTCGACGAGCTGTTCGTGAAGCCGACGTTCTTCTTCACGTACTGGGGCTTCGGCTGGGTGAAGCCGCTCTCGGCTTCGGGGATGCACGCGCTGTTCATCGGCCTCGCCGTCCTCGGCGTGTCCTTCGCGGCGGGCTTTCTCTATCGCGCCTCGGCGCTGCTGCTCTTCGTCGGCTTCGCGTACGTGCAGCTGCTCGACGTGACGAACTGGCTGAACCACTACTACCTCGTCAGCCTGCTGCTCCTGATCTCGTCGGTGATGCCGCTCGGTCGTGCGTTCTCGGTCGACGCGCTCCTCCGCCCGAAGACCAAGCTCGACGCGTTCCCTGCATGGTGCACGTATCTCCTGCGCTTCCAGGTGGGGGTCGTCTACGTGTATGCGGGCCTGGCGAAGCTCACGACCGACTGGCTCCTGCATGCGGAGCCGCTCAACATCTGGCTGTCGGCGCGCACGGGCATGCCTGTCATCGGCGCGATCTTCGACGAGCGCTGGGCGGCCTACGCGTTCAGCTGGGCGGGGTTCCTCTTCGACAGCTTCATCGTCGCGTTCCTCCTCTGGAGGCGAGCCCGCCCCTACGCGTATCTCGTGGTCCTGTTCTTCCACGCGATGACGTTCCTGCTTTTCCCGATCGGCCTCTTCCCGTTCATCATGTGCGCCTCGGCCCTGGTGTTCATGTCGCCCTCGTGGCCCACGACGGCGCGCTCTCTCGTCTCTCCACGTGCCCGTGCCCGTGCCCGATCTCTCGTCCCGCCCGTCCCGACCCCCTCCTTCAAGCGCGTTCACCCCGCCTTCATGCTGGCGGCCGCCTCCTTCTGCCTCCTCCAGCTCCTCGCCCCGCTCCGCCACCGCCTCTACGGCGGCAACGTCCTCTGGCACGAGCAGGGCATGCGCTTCTCGTGGAAGGTGATGGTCCGCGAGAAGAACGGCGCCATCACCTACGTCGTCGAATCGCCGCGCGCTCACCGAACCTGGTACGTGAGCCCGCACCGCTACCTGACGGATCGCCAGGAGCGTGAGCTCTCGACGCAACCCGACCTCGTCCTCCAGCTCGCGCACCACATCCGCGACGACTTCCACGCGCAAGGCCACGACGACGTGACCGTGAAGGTCGAGGCGCTCGTCTCGCTCAACGGCCGCTCGGTCGCGCCGATGATCGACCCTGCGGTCGATCTCGCCCGCATCTCCGACGGCCTCGCCAAGGCTCCCTGGATCCTGCCCGAGCCGCAGGGACCGCCCATTCATCTGAGGCCCGCATCATGGTCCGCCGCCCGCTTGGCATCGCGCTCGGGCTCGTAGCCCTCCTTGCGCCCTCGAACGCGCGCGCCGAGGACGACGCCGCCGACGACGTGAGTGTCACCGGCACACGTCTCGTCGAGACGGGCGGCTCCGCGCATGTCGTCAAGGAGGCGCAGCTCCGCCGCTTCTCGTACGACAATCCGGATCAGGTGCTCCTCGCGGTCCCGGGCGTCTACGTGCGCCCCGAGGACGGCATGGGGCTCAGGCCCAACATCGGCATCCGAGGCGCCAACTCCGATCGCAGCAAGAAGGTCACGCTCATGGAGGACGGCGTCCTCAGCGGACCGGCTCCTTACTCCGCGCCCGCCGCCTACTACTTCCCGCTCATCGATCGCATGAGCGCGGTGCGCGTGGTGAAGGGCCCCTCGTCGATCCTCTTCGGACCGCAGACGGTCGGCGGCGCGATCGATCTCGTGACGCGCCCCATCCCCACCGCGCGTGCAGGCACCTACGATTTCGCGGCCGGTCAGTACGGCTACAACAAGCAGCACGTCACCTACGGCATGAGCGACGAGCACGCCGGCTTCCTCATCGAGGGCATGCGGCTCGACAACTCGGGCTTCAAGGACCTCGACGGCGGCGGCGACACCGGCTTCACGCGCAACGAGTGGATGGCGAAGGCCGCCTACAACCCCGAGCCGCTCGCCGAGGTGCAGAACGAGTTCCTCCTCAAGCTCGGCTACTCGGAGGAGCAGTCCAACGAGACATACCTCGGCATCACCGACGCCGACTTCAACGCCACTCCGGATCGGCGTTACCTCGCGAGCAGAGACAACAAGATGGACAACCATCGGACGTTGATCGAGCTCTCGCACAAGCTCCGGTTCTCTCCCGACATCGACGTGACCACGACCGCGTACCGGCACGACTTCGCGCGGATCTGGCGCAAGGTGAACGGCATCCGGGGCGCCGACATCAGCGACGTGCTCGCGCACCCGGAGACGCCGCGCAACGCGATCTATCGCGGCAACCTGACCGGTGAGGTCGACACGCAGGACGCGTCGCAGGCCATCCTCGTCGGCCCGAACAATCGCAAGTTCGTCTCGCAGGGCGTTCAGACGCAGATCCGCGTCGCGGGCAAGACCGGGCCGATCCAGCATCACGTCACGTACGGCCTGCGCGCCCACAACGACGAGATCGTCCGCCTTCACACGCAGGACGGCTTCTTGATGAGCTCCGGCGAGCTCGTCCCCGACGGTCGCGTCACCGAGGTCACCGCGAACAACAAGGCGCAGACCATCGCGCTCGCGATGTGGGCCGTCGACGCGATGACGTTCGGCCCGGTCACCCTCACGCCCGGGGTTCGCATCGAGGCCATCCACGCCGCCTATCGCGACAACCGCACCGGGTTCCACGACGGAGCCACCTACCGCGAGGTGATCCCCGGCGTGAGCGGCTACTGGGCCCTGCGTCCTGACTTCGGCGTCCTCGCCGGAGCGCACAAGGGCTTCAGCCCGGTGCCGCCCGAGCAGGCGCGCCACACGCCGGCCGAGGAGAGCGTCAACTACGAGGCGGGCTTCCGGTTTGCGCGCCGGAACGTGCGCGCCGAGCTCATCGGCTTCTACAACGACTACTCGAACCTCACCGACATCTGTACCGAGTCGAATGGCTGCTCGCAGGCCAACCTCGACAAGCAGTTCGGCGGCGGTCGCGCGCGGATCGCGGGCGCCGAGGTGTTCGGCGAGACCGAGGTCAAGCTGCCCGGCGGCTGGCTGCTCCCGGCGCGTGTAGCCTACACGTATACGTACACCGAGTTCCTGACGACCTTTTCGTCCGGCGACCCGCAGTTCGGCAATGTGAAGAGCGGCGACGAGCTGCCATACGTGCCGCCGCACCAGGTGAACGCCTCGGTCGGGATCGAGAAGAAGCGGATGGGCTTGAACGTGAGCGGCACCTTCGTCGACGCGATGTGGGAGCGCGCGGGGCACAGCACCGCGCTGCCCGGCGACAAGACGGACGCGTACTTCCTGCTCGACACGAGCGCGAAATACCGCCTCTTCGACCACGTCGAGCTCTACGTCAACGGCCGTAACCTCACGAATGATCGCTACATCGCGTCGCGCCGTCCGTTCGGCGCGCGGCCGGGGGCGCCGCTCTGGGTTCTGGCGGGCGTGCGCGGCGAGTTCTAGGAGCCCCCTGCACACGGGCTGTGCGGGCGCGCGTGCGCGCACTATGTTGAACGGGTGTATCGGCTCGAGGCCATCGTCGAGAAGCTGGCGACCATAGGGAGCGCCGCGGACCTTCCTGTTCAGAGCGACGACTCCCCGCGTGCCGCGGTCGCTTCGATCCTGCGCGAAGGGCCAGAGGGCGCGGAGGTGTTCTTCATCCGGCGCGCGGAGTCGCCGAAGGACCCTTGGTCGGGGCACATCGCGTTTCCCGGCGGCCGGCACGAGCCCGAGGACGCGAGTCTGAGGGTCACGGCGATCCGCGAGACGCGCGAGGAGGTCGGGATCGATCTGGCGCGGGCCGAGCTCGTCGCGCGGCTACCGGACGTCCCGGCCTTCATCCGCTCGAAGCGCGGCCGTGTCGTCGTGACCCCGTTCGTCTTCGCGATGCGAGAAGAGGTCGCACCGACGTTGAACTACGAGGTGGCGGGGACGCTCTGGGTCCCGCTCGCGAGCTTTGCGCGGGGTGACGGGAAGGGGACGTACGCGTTCACGTGGGAGGACAAGCCCTACGAGCTGCCGTGCTACCGGCTCGAGCCCGACAAGCACGTGCTCTGGGGAATGACCCATCGGATGCTCGAGAGCATGCTCGAAGCGTTGGCTTGAGGCGCTCGGGCCTGGATCCCGTTAGACTGCGCTCATGGCCGTAAGCTCGAGGAACCTTCGCTTGCTCACACGTGTCGTCGTCGTTCTCGGCGTGCTGGGCGGGTTCCGCGCGGCCGTCGGCTGCAACAGCGCCGACTACACGGTGTCCGGACCGTGCACGGGGCCGAGTTGCACCTGCGAGCAGGACCCGACGTTGCCGAGGTGCAAGGGGTTCAACGACCACCCCGAGACGGGGGCGGATCTGCCGGAGGGCTCGTTCCCGGTCGACGCCGCGGAGGCGGCGACACCCGACGCGACCGACGACGGCGAAGCGGGCGAGGGTGACGCGGGCGACGAAGCGGGCTGAAGACGAGCGTCAGGGGAGAATGTGACCGCGCACGGCGACCGGCTTCAGGTGGCCAGCGTCGTGAGGAGCTGGTCGATGTCGAGCGGCTTGTCGAGCCACGTCACCGCGCTCGCCGCCTCCGCCGCCCGCGGGTGGCCGCTCATGATCACGCAGCGCAGCGCCGGGTAGAGGCGCATCGCCTCGTCGACGAGGTCGAGGCCGCTGCCCGAGGGCATCACGAGGTCGGTGAGCAGGATGTCGAAGGCGGCGGCGCTCAGGTGCTCCAGCTCGCGGCACGCTCGCGCATTCCTCGACGACGTAGCCCTCTCTCTTCAGCATGCGGGAGAGGACGAACCTCGTGCTCGCGTCGTCGTCGACCACCAGGATGCGTCTGCTCACTTGCTCGCTCTCCGTCCCCAGTAGTAGCCGACACACGACGGGCAGATGCCGTGGCTCGTCCTCGGGTGAGGTCGCTCCACCCATTGCCGGACCCAGTCCCATGCCTCGACGGCGGCGGCGCGCCGCACACGACGACAATGGCTGCACTGGAGGAGCGTGCCTTCGAGGCTCAGAGAGCGAGCCTCGATCGCCTCGTGCGCCGCCTCTTCGTGGTCGTGCTCGGCGACCAGGCTGTGCTCCAGCAGCAGCCCGCGTGCGTCGATGGGCAGCGCGCGGAGGTGAAAGACGCGGTGCTTGTCCGGCGACGAGCACTGGTACTCGTGATCGAACACCCGGCCGGTGGCGAGCGCCTCCGCGAATGCCTCCTGGTAGAACTCGCGCAGCGGCGAGGCGATGCCGTCGAAGTAGGACTCGTACTCGTCGAGCTCGCTCGGCGATGTTCGTGTCGACCAGCTCGAGCGCATCCGCATCGAACGCGGGCGTCAGGAGATCGGGAAAGGGACGACGCGCGCGGATCACCCTCCACCGCTAGCAAGGTTTTCGCGCTCACGCACAGCCGAACTGCGTCGCGCGCCGAGTACGCGCGTGCCGCGCAAACGGCGCACGTCGTCCGTCTCGCGACGGGATCGCCACCGCCCCGGTTACGGCTCAGGTCACTACACGGCCCGCCGCGTCGAGCGCCGTGATCGCGATCCGCTTCGCCGCGCTCGTCGCGTAGTCGCGCGCGAGCATCGTGAAGACGAGCGCGTCGTCCACGTCGCCGTTCGAGAGCACGAGCCGCTCCTTCAGCGTGGCCTCGTGGACGAACCCGAGCTTCGGCGGTACGCCCGCGCTTGCGACGTTCGACGTCGCGCAGCGGATCTCCACCCAGCGCATCCGGCCGAGTTCGAACGCCGTCCGCGTGAGCGCACCGGCCATCTCGGTCGCGTAGCCCTTGCGCACATGGTCCGCGTGGATCCAGTAGCCGATCTCGAGCCCGCCCTTGCCGACGCGCGGATGGAGGCCCGCGCCGCCGAGGCACGTCCCGTCCACCTTCGAGAACGCGCCGAACATGAAGTCCTCACCGGCGTCGAACCACGAGCGAAACAGGCGAAGCTTGTCGATGACCTCGACGATCGACTCGGGCATGCGGTCCGCCCAGAGCATGAACGGCTTCAGGTGATCGCGGCTCTCGTCCTCCGCTTTCTTGGCGCGTGCGGCGTCCTCCGGCGACCAGCAACGGACCACGAGGCGGGGGGTCTCGACGCGATAGACGGGAGGCTGCACCTCGACGAAGAGACCAAAGTTCCCGATGATTGTCGATCGGCGGAAGCGCGACCGGGACGTTAGGGCGACCCCGCGCGGCCGTTCCTGCTACACGACGCCGGCCGATGCCCGTTCTCACCGCTCACGCCGTCACCAAGGCTTACGGCCTGAAGCCGCTCTTCGAGAACGCCACCTTCACGATCAAGCGAGGCGAGAAGGTCGCGCTGCTGGGGCCCAACGGCACCGGCAAATCCACGCTGCTCCGCGTGCTCGCGGGCCTCGAGCCCCTCGACACCGGCAGCATCGACCGCCGCCGTGACGCCTCGATCCTCTACCTCCCGCAGGAGCCCACGCTCGACCCCGAGCGCACGCCGCGCGAGATCGCCCGCGAGGGCCTCGCGCTCTGGCACGCCGCCAAGCTGCGGTACGACGAGGTCTCGCACCGCATCGGCGAGGGCGAGATGACGGACGAGCTCATGCACGAGCAGGCCGCCCTCGCCGAGGACGTCGAGCGCCTCGGCGGCTGGTCGCGCGACCACGAGGTCGACGAGATCCTCCTCCACCTCGGCGTCATCGACGTCGAGCGTCCCGTCGGTACGATGAGCGGCGGGGAGCGCCGCCGCGTCGCGCTCGCGCGCATCCTCGTCGCCAAGCCAGACCTCGCGATCTTCGACGAGCCGACCAACCACCTCGACGCCGACACCATCGCGTGGCTCGAGGAGTACCTCGTCCGCGAGTTCCCGGGCGCCGTGCTGCTCGTGACGCACGATCGGTACCTCCTCGATCACGTCGCCACGCGCGTCCTCGACCTCGAGTACGGCCAGGTCGCCGAGTACACGAAGCGCAACGACCATGTCGGCGCCTTCGAGGACTTCCTCGAGCAGAAGGCGGAGCGCTACGCGCATGCCGAGCGCGTCGAGTCGAACCGCCAGAACTTCCTCCGCAAGGAGATCGAGTGGCTCCGTCGCGGCCCGAAGGCACGCTCCACCAAGCAGAAGGCGCGCATCCAGCGCGCCGAGACGGCGATCAACGCCGAGGGGCTCCGCGTCCGCGGCGAGGTCGAGCTCGTCGGGCTCGAGGACGGCTCCTCGCGGCTCGGCGGAACGATCCTCGAGGTGGTGAACGTCGGCCTCGAGCTCGGCGGCCGTCGCCTCATCGACGACCTCTCGCTCCGTCTCGTGAAGGGCAACCGGATCGGTATCGTCGGCCCGAACGGCGCCGGCAAGACCACGCTCCTCAAGCTCGTCACCGGCGAGCTCACGCCGACGAACGGCAAGGTCGTTCGCGGCGTGCAGACGAAAATCGCGTACTTCGATCAGGCTCGCACCACGCTGAAGGACGACTGGACCGTCCTCGACAACGTCGCCGAGCGTGAGCACTCCGACAAGGTCGGCGCGGGCGAGGTCACCATCGGCGATCGCGTGATGGGGATGCGCGCCTACCTCGAGCTCTTCCTCTTCGAGGGCGCGGCGCTTCGTCGCAAGGTCTCCGCGCTCTCCGGCGGCGAGCGCGCGCGCGTCGCGCTCGCGCTCGCGCTGAAGACGGGCGCCAACGTGCTGCTCCTCGACGAGCCCACCAACGACCTCGACATCGCCACGCTCGGCTCGCTCGCAGAGCTCATCGAGAGCTGGCCGGGCTGCGTGCTCGTGGTCTCCCACGATCGCTTCTTCCTCGATCGCGTCGTGACGTCGATCCTCGCGTTCGAGGGCGACGGCAAGGTCCAGCTCTACGCCGGCAACTGGGAGAGCTACAGCGAGCAGAAGCGCGAGGACGCGAAGGCCGCCAAGCTGGCGACGCGCATGGCGTCGTCGCCGCCGCCTCGCTCCACGCCGCCGAAGGCCGCGTCCGTGCCCCCGCCGGCGCCCGCGCAGGCCGCGTCGGGCGGCGTTCGCCGCAAGCCGACCCGCAAGCGCGGCGAGAGCTGAGCGCGTTCGACGAGACCATTTCAAGAGACAGAGAGACGCGGAGACGCGGAGACAGCGCGGAGGGGGCCCGCCTCGAACGCTGGCTGGACGCTCGTGGTTCCAGGGAGAATCCGCAAAGCCGGATTCACCCCGGTGGGGAGTCCTCCCCTCCGCGCTGCCCGCGCCGTCCCTCGCTCGATTGTCTCGCCCTGCATCGGACATCTCTTCATCGACGACGGGTAGGACGAGATGTCCGACGCGTAGCGAGACAATGGAGCGAGAAACTACCTCCGCTGTGCGCGATGGAGGCTCCCCACCGGGGTGAACCCGGCTTTGCGGGTTCTCCCCGGCACGACGAGGGTCCAGCGAGGAATCGAGAGGAGACCTCTCCGCGTAGTCTCCGCGTCTCCGCGACTCTCTGTCTCTTCAATCGGCGTTCACAGCTCGCGCCGTATGGACTCACACGACCTTCGCGACCTTCGCCCAGGTCACTTCTTCCGCTTGAACAGGTTGCCCGCCTTGTTCTTCGAGTTGCGCTTGTCGAGCGTGTCGTCGTCGACGAGCGTGAGGTTCTGAGCGTCGCCCTTGAACGACTTGCCGTTCCCCACGTCGATCGAGACGCCCACGACGACGAGGTTCCCTTCCTCCTTCGTCACCGTGTACTTGGCGACCATCGGCTTGGTGCCGACCTTCGGGTAGGTCATCGTCATCGTGTCGGCGGTGATGTCGAGGGCCTCGCCCGAGCCGTCGGTCGCGAGCCAGCTTCCGACGAGCTTCTGCGCCTTCGACGGAGACGCCGCGGCGCCGAGGAGCGAGCCGGCACCGGTCAACGTCGTCTGACCGGGCTGGGCGCCGTCCGTCTTGCCGCGGTTGCAGGCGGCCGACAGGACGAGCAGGGGAAGAACGCAGGCGAGCAGGGCAGGTCGGTTCATGCCTCTGGATACGGAAGAGCCGCACGAAGCTTCCTTCCTCCCGCTCTTCTGAACGGCGTGTTGGGTAGCCTGGTCCGCCAGCGAAGTTTTCGCGTGATTGTCGGGCGGGCTTCGCGAGACCGTCACCGAGCGCTTGCAGTATGCAAGCATGAGGAACGAGTGGAAGAGAGGGGTGCTCGTCGCCGCGCTCACCGTCGGCTCCAGCTGCGCGGCAAGGGGCCCGGCTCCGCCGCCTGCGCCCGCCGCGCGAATCGCAGCGACTGCCGCAGAGGAGGCCGCGCCCCCGCGCGTGACGTCCCCGGTCGTCCTCGTCACCATCGACGGCGCGCGCTGGCAGGAGATCTTCGAGGGCAGCGACACCTCGCTGTCACACGCGCCCTTCCGCCCGAGCCGTGAGCTCGTCCCGAACCTCGACCGTCTCACCCGCGAGCGTGGCGCCGCGATCGGAGCGCCGGGACGTGGCCTCATCCGCGCCACCGGCCCCAACTTCGTCTCGCTCCCCGGCTACACCGAGATCCTCACCGGTCGTGCGCCCATCGGCTGTCAGGACAACACATGCGCCACCATCGCCGTCCCCACGTTCCTCGACGAGGCGCATGCCTCCGGCGCGAAGGTCGCCGCCTTCGGCTCCTGGGAGATGCTCGACCGCGCCGTCAGCTCGCGTCCCGGTAGCTTCCCGGTCTCGGTCGGGCGCACCGCGAACGAGTCCGAGATCGATCCCTGGCCCGGCGCCGACAACTTCCGCCCTGACCGCCTCACCGCCGAGCTCGCGCTCCACCACCTCGCGATCGAGCAACCCGACGTCCTCTACGTCGGTCTCGGCGAGCCCGACGAGTACGGGCATCGGAACGACTACGCCGGCTACCTCGGCGCGCTCTCCTACGCCGACGCGTTTGTCGGACGGCTCCTCGACACTCTCGACCACATGGGCCCGCGCGGGTCGCGGACCCATGTGGTCGTCACGGCAGACCACGGTCGCGCGCGTGACTTCAAGGGCCACGGCGGCAACTACCCCGAGTCGGCCCGCGTGTGGCTCGTCGCGACCGGCCCGTCGATCGTCGCGCGCGGCCGCGTCGCCTCGGCGCGCGAGCGCCACCTCGCCGACATCACCCCGACGCTTCGAAGCCTTGCCGGACTACCGCAGGCGCGAGAGCGCGAGCACGAACGCACGCGCGAGCGCGAGCGCGAGCTCGGCTGGGCCGGCGAGCCGCTCGCCGAGCTCCTCCAGCCCGCTCAGGCCGGGGCGAGCCCGATCGCGCAGGCCACGCCGGTGCCGCCGAGCCCGCAGTAACCGTCCGGGTTCTTCGCGAGGTACTGCTGGTGATAGTCCTCGGCGTAGTAGAACTCCGGCGCGTCGACGATCTCCGTCGTGATCTCCGAGTAGCCCGCCTCGCGGAGCTTCTTGTCGTATTCGACACGTGAAGCCTCGGCCGCGGCGCGTTGCTCGGGGCCGAAGACGTAGATGCCCGAGCGGTACTGCGTCCCGGCGTCGTTGCCCTGGCGCATGCCCTGGGTCGGGTTGTGGTTCTCCCAGAACGCCTTGAGGAGCGCCTCGTACGTCGTCTTCGTCGGGTCGAACACGACGCGCACGACCTCGTTGTGGCCGGTTCGCCCGGAGCACACCTCGCGGTAGGTCGCATGAGGAGTCATGCCGCCGGCGTAGCCGACCTGCGTCGAGTACACGCCCGGCACCTGCCACATCATCTTCTCGGCGCCCCAGAAGCAGCCCATCCCGAACATCGCGAGCTTCATCCCCTCGGGGAAGGGCTCGCGCGTCCGGCTGCTGAGCACGATGTGCTTCTCCGATACGACGATCGGGTCCGAGCGTCCGGGAAGCGCTTGCTCGCGTGTCGGCATGCTGATCTTGTCGGCGACGAAACCCATGGCAGTGCTCCTCTAGAGAGACGAAGAGAACTTGTACCCCCGTTCTACGATCGCAACCCTCACTTCGTATCGCTAGTCTTCTTCCCTCGGCTGTTTCGAGGCTAGCTCGACCATGGCCTGTGCCGCCGTCTCGTACTCCTCGGCGGCCTCGGTCGTCCGTTGCGAGCTGAAGAGCACCCGCAAAGCAGCGCTGGGCGCTGGTGGGGCGGGCGTACGGGCCACGGTGGGCGCGCGCTGCAGCGCCTCGACCTCCGCGAGCGCGTCGCGCTGCCACTCCTGCATCGCCGGCAGAGCCAGCATCGTCTCGTAGTACGGTCACTTGGCGGTGGTGCGCGCCTCGACTGCCGTGATCGCGTCGTCGAGGGCCGTATCCTTGCGCATGCACGGGTAGGGGTCGCGGCTGAAGAAGCCGCCACGCCCGCGGGACTGCTTGATCTGCTTGAGCGACGGCAGCAGGCGACCGTCGCCCTGGTCCTTCGCGCGGCCGAGGAGGTCGTACTTCGCGGTGCATGCCGTCGCGGCCTTGAAGTCGAGCAGGATGGCCGCCGCCTGCGACGCGTGCGCGCGCACCTCGGGCTTCGCGAGGCTCTTCGTGGCACGGACGCGGACGTCCCGAGCATCACGGACCTCGCGCCCCGCCGCTCGCGCGCTCAGCTCGATGAGCGAGTCGACACCGCGCTCGCCGAGCGGCCCCTCGAGCAGCGCGAAGGCCTCGTCGTCGTCGGTACCCTGCGGCTTGGCCGCGGCCGTCGTGACGAGCTGCACGATGTCGTCGTCGGTTGCGGCCGCAGGATTCGCGACGAGGAGAGCACGCACGTTGCGGAGCGCGTCGGTCGTCTTCCCCTGTGCCTGATAGGCGATCGCAAGCTTGTGGCGGAGCGACGTGTCCTCCGGGAACTCCTTCGCGAGAGCCTCGAGCGCCTCGGGGCCGAGCGCGACGGCAGCCTCCACGCGATCGGGCGGTGCGGTCTTCGCCTTGGTCTCGGTCACGCTCGTCCCGTCGCGACCCTTGCCAGGCTCGACGGGCTTTCCCCCGCGGAACACGAGCACGAGGATCACGACCACGGCGATCAGCGCGAGCGGCAGCCCGGCGGCGAGAGCGTAGAGAACGGCGCGTGGCTGACGACCGAGCTTTTCGAGGAGTCCACCGGCGTCGTTCGCGGCGGGAGGGGCGGCCGCCGCATCGCTGCCCGCGGCGGTCGTGGTCGTGGCCGGTAGGCCGACGCTCGTCTGCGCGAAGGCGTCGTTGCCCGCCCACCCCGGCGCGGCCGACGAGGGGGGCGCGGCGGTCGGACCCGTCCCGCCGGCAGCGCGCGCCGAGCCCGGCTGCGACGGGATCGGCGCAGGCGCGGCGACGCCCAGATCGAGCGCGCTGTTCGCGGCGGCGAGCTCGATCGCCTCGACGAGCGCGCGCGCATTCGGGTAGCGCTTCTTCGAGTCCTTCTCGAGGAGGCAGCGAACGACCGCCTCGACGACCGGCGGCACGTCGACCGCCGGCGCTCGGTCCTGCATGAGCGGGACGGGCGCGACGATGTGGAACGAGAGCATCGCCATTCGATCCGGCGGGTCGAACGGATGCTTGCCGGTCAGCATCTCGTACATCATGACGCCGACGCCGTAGAGATCGGCCGCGGGCGTGACGGCCTCGCCGAGCGCCTGCTCGGGCGCCATGTACTCGGGCGTCCCGAGGATGGTTCCGAGCCGCGTGAGGGGCTGGTTCGCTCCGCCGTTTCGCTTGGCGATCTCCTCCGATGCGCTGGCGGCGCCCTCGAGCAGCTTCGCGATCCCGAAGTCGAGCACCTTCACGAAGTCGGGCTCGTCGTCCTTCTTCACGAGCATCACGTTCTCGGGCTTGAGATCGCGATGGACGATGCCCGCGTCGTGCGCGCGCTCGAGAGCGAGCGCGATCTGCCGACCGATGCGGAGCACGCGCTGCGGCGAGAGCGGCCCGTCCTCGAGCGCATCGCGCAGGTTCGTCCCCTCGACGTACTCGAGGACGAGGAAGAACGAGCCGTCCTCCGTCTTGCCGAAGTCGGTCGCCGCGGCGACGTTCGGGTGCTCGATGTGCGCCGACGCGAGCGCCTCGCGCTCGAAGCGCGCCGAGACCTCGGGGTTGTCGACCATCTCGGGATGAAGAAGCTTGAGCGCGACGCGCTTCTTCATGTGGGTGTGCTCGGCCAGGTACACCGAGCCCATGCCGCCCTCGCCGAGCAGCTCCTTGATGAGGTAGCGGCCGGAGATCACCTGTCCGAGGCGATTCACCGCTTCTGCCGCGGGCTTGGCCGTCTCGGGGGGACTCACGAGCTGTCCAGACTACGCGCGCGATCACGGCGGAGCAACGCGCACCCCATCGAGGCTCCCGATGGCCTCGATGTTGCTCTAGGCTCGGGGCAAATGATGCTCCCGAAGACCCTCCTCGTACCTCACGATTTCGGCGCTGGGTCCGACCACGCGCTCGCCTATGCCGTCGATCTCGCCAGGGCGCTCGGGGCCGAGCTGACGGTGATGCACGCCTTCGAGATCCCGATGGTCGGCTTTCCCGACGGAATGCTCGTGGCAACTCCAGAGCTTGCCTCGCGCATCCTCGAGGGGGCCAACGTCGGCCTGAAGAAGGCAGCGGAGCTGCACGCCGGCGCGGGCGTCGCGATCCGGACGCTCGTGAAGCAGGGCCCTTCGTGGCAGACGATCGTCGAGACCGCGAGCGAGCTCGGCGCCGGGATGATCGTCATGGGCACCCACGGGCGGCACGGCCTGCCCCGCGCGCTCCTCGGCAGCGTCGCCGAGAAGGTGGTCCGGATGGCCCATTGCCCGGTCTTGACGATTCATGCGGGCGACGCCAAGAGCGCGACATGAAAGCGTTAAAATAAAATCGACGCAGTGCGTCTTGACGAACTGCCCACAAGATGACACATGGTGCGTACCGGCCAACGACGCTGTGCGTCAAAGGCCAGGTTGCCCTTGTGAGCCCCGGTCGGCGCGTCGAGACTGACCCCTCCTCCTCCCCCCCCGTCTCTACGCGCTGTTCCCGAGGTTCCCCACACGCCGGCGTCGCAAGACGCCGGCGTGTTTTTTTCTCGTCACGGACGGCCGGTGATCATCGCTGTCGCGTAGCGCATCGCGACCGAGCCGTTCTCCGCGTGCCGGTCGAACATGGCTCGCAGCTCGGCGAACGTCTCGTCGTGGCCCGGCTCGCCGGGGCGCGGCGCATAGCTCACGGCCACATCGTCTTCTGCTTGATGATCGTGATGGCCTCGTCGGCCATCGCGCGATGCTTCGCCACGTTGGGGTGACCAAGGCAGCCCGTGAGGTCACCCTGCTGCGAGCGCGTGAACTCGAAGTAGTAGACCTTCGTGTCGCCCGCCCCGTTCTTCGCCGCGACGACGTTGGCCGCGGCCGTCTTCACGTTCGTGTACGCGTTGTACCCGACCGGATACCCGTCCTCCAGTGACGGTGCGACGGCGCAGAAGATGTGCGCGGCCGGATGCTTCGTCCGGATGAGCGTCACCATCTCGTCGTACTTCGCCTGGAAGGCCGCGAAGGGCGGGGAATCCGGCGCGTTCATCGGGTTGCCGTCGGGGTCGTCGTAGTCGTTACCGCCGAGCGTCATCCACACCACGTCTGGCGTGTAGTCGGCGAAGCTCCACATGCTCCCGTCCGTGAACGGGATGATGCGCGGGTACACGAGCGAGTAGACGTCGAGGTCGGGCCGGTAGTTGTTCTGGTAGAGGCCCTTGCCCGAGACGGAGAGGTTGTGGTGATCGCCTCCGAGGTCCTTCGCGACGAGGGCGGGGTAGGCCTTCTGCGAGTTCTGGGTCGCCGCGCTGAAGGTGCAGCCGTTCACGCCCTCGATGCCGAACCCGTTCGAGGCCGAGTCGCCGAGGAACTCGAGGTGGCGAGCAGCCTTCGGCGGAGGCGCGAGGAGCGTCCCGCCGCTGAAGTCGAAGCCCAGGAACTGCGAGGTCCCGACCTGCGGCTCGGAGAGCCGGATGAGCCGTACCGTGTGGATGCCCGGCGGCAGGCCCGTCGCGAGCAGGTACGTCGTCGCGGTGCGCTCGAGCGTGAGCACGGTCGAGGACGCATCGACGATGACCTCCCAGCGGGTCTTGCCGAGATCCTGGAAGAGGATCGAGTCCGTGAACGTCGCCTTGACCTCGGTGCCCGAGAAGCGAGCGAGGATCTCCGCGCTCGGATACGCGACCTTCGGGCCGAGCGCGGGCGTCGTGTCGAACCGCCCGACGAAGCGAACCTCCGGAAGCGCAGGCGCAGCGTCGGCCGCGTCGGCCGCGTCGGCCGCGTCGGCCGCGTCGGCCGCGCTTCCGTCGCGCACGTCCGCGCCACCGTCGCTCGCGGCGGCCTCCGCGGCGCTCGCTTCGGCGCTCCTCCCGCCCTCACCGCTCTCGAGCAAGCCGGCTTCGGCCGTGTCCTCCGCGGCGCCGCCGGCCTCGGAGCTCGAGCAAGCGTACAGGCCGAGCACGAGCGCCGCCCCCGCGACGAGCCCGGTGATGTGTCCCCTCATGGTTTCAATCCTACGGCTACCCGGCGACTACTCGCGCACGAACTTGAACGGGACGCTCACGGTGGTCTGAGTGCCCGGGGCAGGGAAGAGCCACGTGCGCGTCTGCCCCTCGATGCACCTGGCGACGACCGGGTCGCCGCCGATCGCGGACGCCGTGGTCACGGTTCCGTCCGGCGCGATCGTCAGGTTCGCGGTCACGTTCGCCACCCGCCGTCCGTCGCCTTGTTCGGCGCGTTCCCAGCACGCGCGCCGGATGCCCGCAGTGTGCGACGCCACGACGCGCTGCACGGCCTCCATCCCGAGCGGCTGCGCGGGCGGGATCTCGCTCTCGGGCGTCGGGTAGGCGATGGGGTAGGTGATCGACGAGCCTGAGGCGAGCGCCGTACGCATACGCGCGGCGTAGCCGGGGCGATCCGGTCGATCGCGATGGATGATGCTTCCGTCCGGCTCGACGACGAGCGACGTGAAGGTACCGATGCCGAGCGGCTTCACGACCTGCGTCCCGCCGGGATCGAAGACGAGACCATGGGCCACGCCGTAGCGACGGGCCCACGTCGGGTCCGCCTCGCCGTAGGCGACGTTGATGATCGGCGCGCTGACGCCGAGCCCGCCCTCGCTCTGGAGCTTCGCCATCGCCTCGAAGGCCGGCATGCAGTCGCTGCAGCCCTGGAGCCACACGTTGACGACGGCGCGCTTTGCCGGTGGCAGCGTGAAGGTCCCCTCCGGTCCGTGGAGGAGCGCCGGCCCGACGCGACCGGCCACGTAGGGCACGGGTTGCGGCTTCGCGGTCATGATTCGCTCGCCCTGGAGGGTCGCGACCAGGAAGCCGCCGACCTCCCAGAGCGCGACGCCCGCGATCATGCTCGAGACCACGAGCGCCGCGGCCTTCAGGCGCCGGCGATCAGGCGGGATGATCTCGGCGAGAGCCTTCCCCGCGCGATACGGAGTCTGTGGTGTCGGCGTCGGAGGTGTCGGCGGGACGTCCACGAGGACAAGTGTGCCACGCCGTCTCGAGGCGCGCGATGGGCGCGATCAGCGAGGCTTGAGGTGCGCACACCGGGGTGCGGAGACGACCACGGTGACGCCCTGGTTGCTCGGCACGCGCTCGTTCATGAGCGCCGTGTTCGCCGGGAACCCCGTGAAGATGTCGACGTGCTCGCCCTTCACCTTGAGGCCGCGATCCTCGACGACGAAGCAGCCGTCGTGCGCCTCGCCCGACTCGTCGCGCGGCGCGCCGTCGAGCTCGGGGATGTAGACGACCGTGCCGAGCGGAAGCACCGTCGTGTCTGCTGCGAGCGTGCGCATCGGCGTGATGGGCGTCCCCGCTGCGCCTCGGCCCCACGGAAACGCGGTCGCGTCGAGCGCGTCGAAGCAGATGCGCTGCCCGGTCCGCGGGCAGACCTCCGCGCACGCGCAGTCACGCTTCGAGAAGCTGACGGTGCCGCCGCGCTTGAGCGTCCCCGAGCCCTGGACGCAGACCGCTTCGTAGAAGCTGCGCGGCACCTGCGCGATCGGCTGACATGCCGGGTTCATCAGCGCGACAGCCGCGCCGCTGTGATCGCTCTCGCGCGGGAAGTCGTAGTACGTGTTGCGGAACGTCCCGAGCGGGCGGCCGCCGCCGCCGGTCCGGTCGGTCTCGCTCGTGGCACGCTTGGCCGCGGGCCCGCCGATCGTGCGCGAGCCAGGACGCGCGCCGCGCATCGACTCCGAGCTCTCGATGGGCGTGGTCATCCCGGAAGAGGAGGACGAGTCCTCGTCGAGGGGCTGCGCGACCCACTTCGAGCCGCCTCCCCAGCCGCCGCCGCATCCGCTGGAGACGAGGAGCGCGGTGAGCAGCGCGCCGAAAGAGGAGAGGAGGCGCGCGTTACGACCCATCGCGGCCGAGGGTATCGCCTCGAAACGCACGTCGGACGAGCGCATTCGTCAACGGGTGCTACGCCTACATGGTGCGAGCGTCCCCTTCATCGATCCGAGCGCTGTTATTCTGAGGACTTACGCTAGCCGGAGGCGCGGGTTGTGCCGCCCTGAGGGACACCATCAGCTACGAGAGCAGGCGGCGAGCGCGTCGAGGAAGCCCTCGGCCCACGTCACGGCGTTCGAGCGCTGCACGGAGGCGAGCAGCTTCGCGTGTCGTGACTTCCGCTCTTCGAGACCCATGCGGAGCGCGCGGTCGAGATCGCGCGCCATTCCGTCGGCGTGGTACGGGTTCGTGAGGACGGCGTCGCGCATCTCGACGGCGGCTCCCGCGAACTGGGAGAGCAGGAGCACGCCGGGGTTCTCCGGGTCCTGCGCGGCGACGTATTCCTTGGCGACGAGGTTCATGCCGTCGCGCAGGGGCGTCACGTAGCCGACGCTGGCGGCTCGATAGAGCTGCGTGAGCTGGCTCTTGCCGTACGAGCGATAGAGGTAGCGGATGGGCACCCATGCGGCCTCGCCGAGCTCTCCGTTGATGCGCCCGACGATCGACTCGATCGACGCGCGCTGCTCCGCGTAGAGCGGGACGTCGGCGCGCGAGGGCACCGAGACCTGGACGAGCGAGACCTTGCCGCGCCATTCGGGGAACTTGTCGAGCAGCAGGCCGAACGCGTTGAGGCGCTCCGGGATGCCCTTCGTGTAGTCGAGGCGATCGACGCCGAGCACGAGCTTCGAGTCGCCGAGCGAGCGCATGAGCGCGTCGATCTCCTCGACGACGGCCTGCTCGGGCGGCTCCTGGAACGTGTCGGGCAGGATGCCGATCGGCATCGCGGCGACGTGCGTCGAGTGACCGCGATACTGGATGACGTCGTCGGCGACCTTCGCAGGCAGGATCGACGAGACGCATGCGAGGAAGTTCGCGACGTGCTGCGGCGTGTGGAAGCCGAGGAGATCGAACTCGAGCAACGCCTCGAGGATCTGGCTCGCCCACGGGATCATCGAGAACATGTCGAGCGACGGGAAGGGGATGTGGAGGAAGTGTCCCATCGGCCCCGTGTGGCCGCGCTTGCGCATGGCGTTCGCGAAGAGGAGCAGGTGATAGTCGTGCGCCCAGATCATCGCGCGCGGGCCGACGAGGCTCGAGGCGTAGTCGGCGAGGTGCTCGTGCACCTCCTGGTAGGCGGCCCACGACTCGTCCGAGAAGGTGACGCGTGACGGGAACGAGTGGAACAGCGGCCAGAGCGTCCCGTTGCAGAAGCCCGTGTAGTACCCGCGGTACCAGGACTCCTTGTAGTCGACCCACGCGAACTGAGCCGTTCCGCTCTCCACGATGCCGCTCTCGACGGGCTCGCTCTCCGCGACGGTGCGGCCGCTCCACCCGAGCCACATGCCTCCGCGGGCCCGCAGCGCGGGCTCGAGCGCCGAGACGAGGCCGCCGACGTTCTTCTTCCGTTCGCTCTCGTCGCCTTCGACGTGCCGGAAGTCCGGCAACCGGTTGGAGACGACGAGCAGACCGCGGTCCTGGGCGCTCGATTGCGTGGGCGGCCGAGTGAGCGGACGTGGCAGCACGATCGGCGGCGGAGTCTGCCCGGTACGTACGTTGTAGAAATAGCGAAGGACGGCACGGACCTCGTCCGAGTTCGTGAGCTCCCATCGCGCGGCGGTGCGGCGAGGCTCGGCCGTGCGCACGACGATCGTCTCGTCGTGAGGCTCGCAGACCTGGAACATGTGCTCGTCGGTCACGTCGTCGCCGATCGCGATGAGGCGCGCGCCGGGGCCGGCCTGCTCGCGCATCCAAGGGACGGCGGAGGACTTCTTCACGGCCGCGGGGCGCACCTCCGCGACGAGCACGCCCTCGAGTCGCTCGTAGGCGGGATGCTTCGCGAGGAAGCGGTCGATGATCCCGAACGCTTCGATCAAGAGCTCGCCGCGTCGACCCCGGCGCACGTTCCTGTAGTGGAGGGCGACGGTGGTGCTCTTTCGCTCGAGCAGGGCGCCGGGATGACGCTGCACGAGCGCATCGAGCTCCGCGGCGAGCGCGGCGAGCGGCGCGGGGTCGAGGGTGGCCACGTTCTGCCAGGCGCCCGCGCCACGCCGATAAGCTCCGTGCTCCGCGACGAGATAGATCTGATCGCCGGGGAAGAAGCTCTCGAGCCAGTCCTTCGGGCGACCGCTCACGATCGCGACGGTCATTCCCGGCAGGGTCGCCAGATCGGTGACCAGCTTGATCGCATCCGTGTCGGGCTGCGCCTCCTCTGGCGAGCCCGCGAAGGGAACCAGCGTGCCGTCGAGATCGCAGAGAATGCCGAGCGGCGAATGGCGAGCGATCGCCATCCATACGTCGGTTTGTGCTCCGCGAATGCCGTCCTCCATGCTCCGATCCGATCGATACCACGCCAGTGCGAGGTAGAAAGCGTGGCGAATCGCAGCGTGAGGCGAAGCGCCGCGGATTGACTCGCGCCGCATGCGCCGATCAAGATGGCTTCATGCTTCCGGCAAGGGGCCCCTGGCCGCATCCGTACGACGATCTGCCGGACGCTTTCCTCGAGGTGGAGCTCCGCGATGAGCAGGACCAGGTACGGAGTGTCCGCGTGCGTCACAAGGTGCTCGGTAGCGGCCCGCCGCTCGTGCTCGTTCACGGGCTGATGACCTCGTCGTACTCGTGGCGGTACGTGCTCGAGCCGCACGTCGCTTCGTGCTCATGCACGCGCCCGGCTATCCGTTCGTGAGGACGCGCGCGCTCAACGCGCTCCTCGGGGCGCCGCTGCTCGGACCCGGGCTCGCGTCGCTCGTCGCGCACGTCAGCCATCGGTGGCCGCGCACGTTCGTCGCCAGGAACGTGCACTATCTCCGCAAGGACATGATGAGCGAGGAGGAGGCCGCCGAGTATGGGGCTCTCTTCGCGACGATGGAGGGCGCGCGTGTGTTCGCGCGCATTCTCCACGAGAGCGTCGACCCGCACGAGCATGCGAGGGTCGTCGCCGAGCTGAGGGCGCGCGTGCGCGAGGGCACGCCGTTCCCGTGTCCGACGAAGATCCTCTACGCTCGGAAGGACGTGATGGTGCCGGCCTCCTTCGGGCCGCTCTTCCACGCCGACATCCCGGGCTCCGAGCTGGTGTGGATGGATGACGCCTCGCACTTCCTCCAGGTCGACGCGCCTTCGCAGATGGTGGAGCAGATCCTCGCCTTCGATCCCGACGAGGCGAGCGCTGCATGATCGGCCCGCTTCGCCTCATGGTCTACGACCGCACGTGCGTCGGGAAGCGCGCGCCGGTCGGGCTCTCCACCGCGTGGGGCGCCGGCTCGGTGCTCTATCGCAGGCTCGGGCGGCTCGACGCCGCGTACGGCGCGACCAGCTGGGAGGACGCGCTCGCATGGCTCGGGACGTTCGAGCCTTCACGCGCGATCGCCGAGATCCAGTACTGGGGCCACGGCCGCTGGGGTCAGGTCCTCGTCGACCGCGACGCGCTCGATGCGAGCGCGCTCGCGCCGGGCCACCGCCTCGAGCCTCGCCTCGCCGCAGTCCGCGAACGGCTGCTCCCTGGCGGCGACGCGCTCGTGTGGTTGCGGACATGCGAGGCGTTCGGCGCGCGAGCGGGGCACGACTTCGCGATGCGTCTCGCCGATACGCTCGCGGCTCGCGTCGCAGGACACACGCACATCATCGGCGCGTTGCAGAGCGGGCTCCACGGTCTCGCGCCGGGCCACACGCCTGACTGGAGCGTGGAGGAGGGCATCGCGCTCGGCACGCCCGAGCAACCTCGCCGCGCGCACGGCTCCGGGATGCTGCGCCCGCGGACGGTCACGTGCTTCGCGGGGGAAGTGCCGCCCGGCTGGTTCGCCTGAGCGGCGCGCGGGCTTAGTTGCCCTTTTTCATGTCGGCGCTGCACGTGCCGGCGCCGCACGACATCGGGGCGTCCTTCGCGCTGTCGGTCTTCTTCTTCGTCGCAGCGCCGCCGTCGACCGGCGTGGCGGTGACGGCTGTCTTCGAGGGCTGCTTGCTCGGCGGTGCGATCGACGGATCGCCCGCCTGCGGCGCGGGCGACGGCTCGGGCGCCGCGGGGGCGCCTGGGGCCGCGACCGCGGCCGGGGGAGTCGCGGCTGCGCCTTCGGCGGCGGGGGCAGCGCTCGCCGTCGCGGCGGGGACGGCGGCGGCGCCCGACGCGGGCTCGGGGCTCGCGCTGGCGCGGTCGGCCTTGCTGCAGCCCGCGGACGCGCTCGCTCCGAGGACGGCGAGCGCGGCGACGAGCGTGTCGAAGGTCAGCGAGGGCTTGCGCATGCGATCATCCTATCCGCCCGCGGCGAGCCGCGAAATGCCCCTCGCGAGGCACCGAGCCTCGAGAGGAACGGTCGATGCAGCCGGCGTCACACGAGGGAGGGCTCATGCACGCGTTGCTCATTCGCTTTGCCGCTGGGCTCGTGGTCATCGCGCTTGGCGCGCTCGCGTGTCGCCAGGGCGACCCCGCGATCGACCCGAAGACGCCGCCGAACTTGCCCGTGCCGACGAGGCTCGATCGCCCGGACGATCGGCCGACCTCGTCCCCGGGCGTGCCGACGCTCGCCCCCGACGGGGGCAGCACGACGCGCTGACGTGCCAGCGCTTGGGCTGGGGCAATGCGCCCCGTTCGTGTCGAACGAGCCCGCGCTTCGGTCGGGCTACCCCCACGCTCTCGCGATGGATGAGGCCTCCCGCCTGTCGAATGGAGCCGAGCTGCGCGTTGGCCCACCCTATGCGTCACGGCCCTGCACAACCCAACGCGGCTCTTCGCCGCCTCACAGGAGACTTCGCCATGGGCCTGCTCGCATTCCTCTTGTTCGGTCTCGTCATCGGCCTCATCGCTCGCGCGCTGATGCCCGGTCGGCAGAGCATGGGCCTCGTCGCCACGGCGCTCCTTGGCATGGCCGGCTCGTTCGTGGGTGGGCTCATCGGTAGCCTCATCTACGGAGGCCGGATGTTCGAGCTCCACTCGGCCGGCATCATCGGAAGCATCATTGGCGCGCTGCTCGTCATGTTCCTCGTCGGCATGGGAGGACGTCGCCACGCAGCCGTGTGATCGGATCGTGCGTCGATGATCTCTGGCGGTCGCGTGTGCGGTGCTTACGGTGAGCCCGATGCGCGGTGAAACCGTCATGGTCGTCGACGACGACGAGGACAACGCGCTCGTCCTCGAAGCCGCGCTGCAGCTCGCCGGCTTCGAGGTCACGGTCGCGCGGTCTTTGCACAACGCGCGTGCAGTCCTTGCGCAGACGTCGGTCGACGTCCTGGTGACGGACTATTCGCTCGGCGACGGCGACGCAGTGGAGCTCATGGCCTCGCTGGGGACGCGGCGCCCGCGCGTCGCGATCCTCGTGACCGGCTACGGGAGCCCGGAGGATCGTGACCGCTCAGAGGCGGCGGGGTTCGACGCGCACCTGCTCAAGCCGGTCGCGCTCGAGGAGCTCGAACGCACGATTCGCGAGAGGCTCGCGCAGACCTCCGGCGCGCGCGCGCCGGGGTGAGCAGGCGTCACTTCTTGGGGGCGTCGGGCTTCTTCGGCGCCACCGCGTCGGCCTTCTTCGGTGCCTCGGCAGGTGCGGCGCCCAGCGGGTTGCCGTAGGCGTCGCGCTCCTCGAACGCACCGAGGCCGAGCGATTCGAGCTGCGGAGCGAGCGTCGCCTTGCCGCCGACGACCACCACCGTCATCGTGTCGGACTTGAGCTGCTCGACCGCGACGCGCTTCACGTCCGCGGCCGTGACCGCGTCGATGCGGGCGAGCTTCTTCTCGAAGTCGTCGAGCGGAAGGTCGTAGACGACGAGGTCCGCCACGGCGGAGGCGACGTCACCGACGGTCTCGAAGCGTCCGGGCATCGCGAGGCGAATGCTCTCCTTCGCGAGCGCGAGCTCCTCGCCGGTCGGCCCGTCACGCCGGAGGCCTTCGATCTCGTTGAAGACCTCCTTGATCGCGGGGACGGTCTTCTCTGCGAACACGGAGGCGCCTGCCAGGAACGGCCCCGCGCCGTGACGCATCGCGAAGTACGAGCGCGCGCCGTACGTGTACGCGTTCTTCTCGCGCAGGTTCATGTTGATGCGGCTCGAGAACATGCCGCCGAGGATCGCGTTCATCACGACGATGCTCTCGCGGTCCTTCGTCGCGTACGGGACGCCCGTGCGGGCGACCTGGATCTGCGATTGCGCGCCGGCGCGGTCGACGAGCACGATGCGCTTCTCCGCGGCGGCCTTGGCGGGCGGCTTGGGCCCCTTGTGCGAGAGCGGTGCGGCGGTGCTCTTCCACGCGCCGCCGCCGAAGGTCGCCTCGAGCTTGGGAAGGATCGAGTCCTTCGTGATGTCGCCCGCGACGACGATGGCGGCGTTCTTCGGCACGAAGAGCCGGTCGTAGGCGCGCACGAGCTCGGCGCGTGTGAGCTTCTTCGCGTCGATCTCCTCGCCGCCGAGGTTGTGGCCGTAGGGGTGCGCACGGCCGAAGACGGCGGCCGCGAGCGCGTTCTGCGCGACGGTTCCCGGGCTGCTCTTCTCGGCCTGGATGCCGGCGATGCGGCGGGCGCGGAGGCGTTCGATCTCGGCGTCGGGGAACGTCGGGTGGAGCGCGACGTCGCTCATCAGCTCGAGCGCGGCGTCGAGCTTGTCCGCGAGCACCTTGACGCTCACGCCGCCCGAGTCCCAGTCGAACCACGCGCCGTGCTGTGCGCCGATCGCTTCGAAGTCGTCCGAGACCTGGAGGGCCGAGCGCTTCTTCGTGCCTTGCTCGATCATGCCGCCGAGGAAGGAGAGCGCTCCGGGGCGTGCGCCTTCGAGATCGCCGGCGCCTGCACCGACGACGAGGCGCAGGCCGACGACGGGGAGATCGTGACGCTCGACGATGAGGACGCGCAAGCCGTTCTTCAGCTGCGCCTCGACGACCTTCGGTGCGACGAAGGTGATCTTGCCGTCCGGTGCAGGGGCCTGCTGGCGGAAGGGCGCGTCGGGCGTCGTGGTGGGAGCCTCGACGACGGGCGGCGGAAGAGGCGGCAGCACCGGCGCGGGCGGGGTGACCGGAGGAGGTGTCTCGCCACCGCAGGCGGCGAGCGCGAGCGTGAAGGTGAGCGCGAGCGCGCGCGTGGTGCGGAGGATCACTGGCCGCCTCGCTTCACGTTGGTGATCTTGCCGGCGATGGGCGCGGCCTTGTTCGGGGTGACGATGGTGACCACGCGGTCCTTCTCTTTCAGCCAGGTGCGGGCGGCTTCGGCGAGCGATGAGGTGGTCGCCGAGGTGGTGCGGGCGACGTCCTTGGTGAGGTAGTTCGGGTCGCCGACGTAGTGGGCGTAGGTGTTGAGGCGATTCGCGCGCGACGAGCTGCGCTCGAGATCGAAGAGCGTGTCGGCGACGATCGAGGTGCGCGCGCGCGAGAGCTCGCCGTCGGTGACGCCGCTCGTGCGGAGCTTGGCGAGCTCCTCGTCGATGACCTTGAGCAGCTCGTCGCCGGTGTGACCGGGCTTGGCGGTCGCGGTGATCTCGAAGACGCTCCCGAGCTCGCTCGACTGCTGCGAGGCGCTGACGCTCTGGGCGATCTGGAGATCGTAGACGAGGCGCTTGTAGAGGCGGCTCGTCTTGCCGCCGGTGAGGACGTGCGAGACGAGGTCGAGCTCGCCGTCGCCGGGGGCGAAGAACTCGGGCGTGGGCCAGCTCACGTAGGCGCGGGCGAGCTCGACGCCGGCCTCGACCTCGATGCGCGTCTCGCCGGGGTGGGTGGTCTTGATGGGCGACTTGCGCGCCACGTCCTTGCCGCGGGGGATCGGGCCGAACCACTTCTCGACGAGGGGCGCGACCTTCGTGCGGTCGAAGTCGCCGGAGACGACGAGCGTCGCGTTGTTGGGGACGTAGTTCGTTCGGAAGAAGCCCTTGACGTCCTCGAGGCTCGCGGAATCGAGGTCCTCCGGGGTGCCGATGGTGAGGAGGTGGTACGGGTGCTCCTTCGGGTAGACCTCGGCGCGCACGAACGCGATGACCATGCCGTAGGGCGAGTTCTCGTAGTTCTGGCGGCGCTCGTTCTTGACGACCTCGCGCTGGCTCTTGAAGGTCGCCTCGTCCGCGTGATCGAGGAGGTAGGCCATGCGGTCGCTCTCGAGCCAGAGCGCGAGCTCGAGCTGGTTGGCGGGCACGGTCTCGAAGTAGTTGGTGCGGTCGGTGTTGGTGGTGCCGTTGATCGAGGTGGCGCCGGCCTTCTCGAGGAAGCGGAAGTAGGTGTCCTCGGGGACGTGCTTCGAGCCCTGGAACATGACGTGCTCGAAGAGGTGCGCGAAGCCGTTGCGGTGCTCGGCCTCGTCCTTCGAGCCGACGTGGTACCAGACGTTCACGGTGACGATGGGGGTGCGGTGGTCCTCGTCGAAGATCACCTCGAGGCCGTTCGCGAGCTTGGTGCTGGTCGCCTTGAGGGAGACGGCGAGGGGGGCAGGCGCGGCGGCTGGCGCGGGCGGCGGGGGCGGCGCTGGCGGCACCTTCGGCATCGCCGGCTTGGCGGGCGGGGCGGTGTCCGCGGCGACGTCTCCTGACGAGAAGACGAGGAGCGAAGCGACGACGGGGAGAAGCGGGAGGAGGAGGGAGCGGCGCATGCGGTCGCGGATTATAGGCGCGCGCGGCCTGCGTGACGGGTGAGATCGAGGGCACGCGGTCCCGGACGACGTTCGCGGTCGCGGAAATCGAGCCCTGCGCACACCCGCGCCTAACCGCGCTGAACGCCGATGGACCCGTGCCGTGGATCACCGATGCCCCGGGAAGGTCGCCTTACCGGCTCCGATCCCCGCAAAAAAATCGAGCGGCAGCAGACGAGCCCCTGCTCCCCATCGACCTCAGCGATGGAACGCCCTCTGCAGCATTGGACCGAGCTGCCGCCCTGAGATTGGGTGGCGACGGAGGCGGCAACGGTGGCAGACGACGCGCTGGTACTCGGTCTACTGAACACGCTCGAACGCGAGCTCCTTCCCGCCATCGAGCGTGGTGAGGGCAACGCGTGGGGTCGTGCGAACCGGGTTGCCGATGCCGTCCTCGCCCTGCTTCCCGAGACGGATCGCGAAGATACCCACCTCCCGCAGCAGCGCGTCGGCGCCCTGCAGGCCCTCTACGTCTCTGCCCGTAACTCCCGCTCCGACCTCGCCGCGCGATCGTGTGCACTCTACACGTTCGTCACCCGTGGCCGCGAGGCGCTCGACCCGCAGCGCCGCAGCCGGCCGCCCTCGATGCGGCCTGGCCGACGCAGCGTGCTGCCTGCCACCCTCGTGTCCGCGCCCGAGCGCGGCTTCCCGGCGTGGGTCCCCGAGGGCGGCGTCCTCGGAGGTTTTCGCCTCGTGCGCCCGATGGCGAGCGGCGGCCTCGGCTCGCTCTTCCTCGCTCGTCGAATCGAGGACGACGGAGACCCCCTCGCGACGGACGTCGTCCTCAAGGTGCCTCACGACGCCGCGGCGCTCGCCGCGTACGTCCCCGAGGAGGAGCTCCTCGCCCAGTTCCGCGCCGAGGCGTCGGCGCTCGCGGCCATCCCGGTTCATCCGAACCTCGCACGCATCCTCGCGTTCGACATCGCGGCTCGCCCCAAGCCCTTCCTCGTCATGGAGCACGTCGAAGGGCGAACGCTCGAGGAGGAGCTCGCCGAAGGCACGATGACGATGCCTCGCGCCCTCGAGATCCTCGACGGTGTGCTCGCCGGCGTCGACGCCATGCACGCGACCGGTGTTGGACACCTCGACCTCAAGCCCGACAACGTCATCCTCCGCCGCGGCACCGGCGCCGCGACGCTCGTCGACTTCGGGCTCAGCGGCCGTCACGTCCGCAAAAAGTGCGGCAATCCGATGTACGCGCCGCCCGAGGTCTGGAGCGACGACCGCGCCCCCGAGAGCGCCTTCGCTGCCGACTCTTACTCGTTCGCCTGCCTCGCGTTCGAGCTCCTCACCGGCGCGCCGCTCTTCGACGGCGAGGACCTGTTCGGCGTGATCCGACAGCACCTCGCGCACGACGGGCTGCCGCCGGGCGTCGCCTCGCTGCGCGCACGCCCCGAGCTCCGCAAGATCGCCGAGATCCTGTCCCGTGCGCTCCGGGCAAACCCGACGCAGCGCACGCGCATCCGCATGTTCCGCACCGAGCTCGCCCGCGTCGCGCCGGCGCTGCGCGACGTCGCGTGGCCCATGTCGGGCGCATCGCGATGGTCGACGGCCCCCGAGAGCGCGCCCGCGAGCGTTCCGCCCTCGAGCATCCCGGCACCTGCGTCGAGCGAGACCGGCCTCGACGACCCGGACGCCTCCGGCGCGAGGCCGCTGCCCACGAGCCGCGCGGTCGACATGGCCTTCGCCGCGACCGCCAGCGTGAGGGGCGACGACATCCCCTGGTCCGACTACCGCTCCGCCCGCACCGGCTGAACCGGCCGAGCGCACCGCGGTCACGGTTCTGCCCTCGCGGATCGCGTACTTCGTGAGCTCCGCGATGGTCCGCAGATTCAGCTTCGCTGTGAGCTGGCGCCGGTGCGGCTCGACCGTCGGGAGAGCGATCTGGAGGGCCGCGGCGATCTCCTTCGAGGACTTCCCCTCGGCGAGCAGCTGGAGCACCTGCCGCTCTCGCGGCGTGAGCTGCTTCTCGGCGCGAACGCTCGAAGGCGCGCCCTGCACGATGGCTCGACCGACCACGTCGCCGGCGATCGACGGACTGAGATAGGTCTCGCCGCGCATCACCACCTCGAGCGCGCGGAGCAGCTCGTCGGAGGCGGCGTTCTTGAGCAGATAGCCCGACGCGCCCGCCTCGAGCATCGCCATCACGTAGCGACGGTCGGCGCTCATCGACAGTGCGAGGTCCTTCGTCCGCGGGCGCTCGGTCACGATGCGCCGTGCCGCGTCGATGCCGTTCAGCTCGGGCATCGCGATGTCCATGACGACGACGTCGGGGGCGAGCGCGACCGCCTCGCGGCCGTTCGCCGCTTCGCCCACGACCTCGATGCCGTCCTTCTCGAGGACCGCGCGGAGGCCGTCTCTCATCATGCGGTGGTCATCGGCGAGGAGGACTCTCATGGGGCAACGCGAGGGGAGGTTTCTGCGGCCTCCCCGTATACCCCCCCGCACCTCGGCCCCGACGACGTCGGCGAGCCGCTTCTCACCCTCCTTTCCCTCTTGGGGAGCGATCATCATGAAGGACGTCACCGTCCGATGGGTTCAGACCCTCGGCACCACAGCTTTGTTCGGCACCTTGCTCGCCACCAGCACGGGCTGTGGCGCCATCGCGGCAGCCGCCAACCCGAAGGTCGCCTGGGCCTTCAGCGACCCGGCACCGATGAGCGTCGTCGTTCGCCGCGCTGACGTCGCGGAGAAGACCGCACAGCAGGTCGACCGCGTGATGACCGACACGCCCGCCAACGACGACTCGCCGTGGCTCGCGAAGGTCGCTCCCGCCACGGAGGACTCGACGAAGGCGCTCGCCGATCTCCGCCAGCACCAGCTCTACGCCGCGGGCGGCCCCGGCGCCGGCGCACGCATCGTCCCCGCCGAGGTGTGGGCCAAGTCGCTCGCCGACGTCTCGCCGAAGAAGCCCGCGGCCACCGCCGCCAAGGCCCCCGCCGCGCCCGCGGCCGCCGCCGAGCCGGCCGAGCCGGTCGCGAAGGCGGCCGAGCCCGCCGTGAAGAGCGGCAAGGGCAAGAACGCGAAGAACGGCGGCAAGCCGGGCGCCATCGCGAAGAACGACTCGAAGACCGACAAGAAGGGCAGCAAGAAGGCGCCCCTCGAGGACAAGCCGGCTCCGGCCCCCGAGCCCGCCGCGCCCGCTCCCGCTCCCGCGACGGTCACCGTCGCCACGCCGGTCGCGTCGAAGTACCCGAGCCTCCTCGCCGCCATCGACTCGGACCTCGGCGCTGCCTGGGCCGAGATCATGGAGAAGAAGAAGGCGATGGGCGAGCTCAAGACCCAGATCGCGACCGAGGAGACCGCCCTCGACGAGAAGGGCATCAGCGACGCCGACAAGAAGACCCACAAGAAGACCATCGACGGTCTCGAGAAGCAGGTCTCCAAGATCGAGAAGGAGACCGACAAGCTCACCGACGCGTTCGTCCCCAAGGCGAAGGCTGCCGCCACGAAGGCCCCCGCCGACGTGCGTGACCGGTTCGGCGCCGTCCTCGTCAACCTCCGCCAGGCGGTCGACGACGCGAAGATCGCGAACGGCGCTGCCGCCGTCCGTTACCCGATGGCAGCGACCTCGCTCCTCGACTCGGCCAAGCAGATGGCCGCGCTCTACGTCGCGGACGTCGTCGAGGAGAAGACGGGCAAGCGCCCCAACACCTCCTCGATCCAGCCGGGCGTCACGCTCGAGGGCGGCAAGGTCGCCATCACGCTGAACGGCCTCTCCCAGGCCGACCTCGGCAAGACGACCCTCGGTGACGTGACCAGCGAGGTCGCCTCCCGGACGACGAAGTGGGTGGGCCGCGCGATGGGCCTGCTCGGCACGATTGCCTCGACCTCCGACATGCTCTCCTTCGAGAACGACGTTCTCGGCGCGCTGATCGACGGTTTCACCTCGGGTGGCTGGAAGGCCCCCGCGGCGGCGACCATCCCCGACGCGCCGGTGGCCGGTGCGGCCCCGGCCGCGGCGACTCCGCGTAGCTGAAGTCGCTGAAACGATAGAGACCGCGAAGCGGCGCCCCGGGGAAACCCCCGAGGGCGCCGATTCGCGTTTCGAACCTGAATTGCACCTCGGGTCCTGGTTCACTTTACGGTGTAAGGTCAGATTCCTTCCCCGGGGTCCGAAAAATCACCCCCGGAGGAGGTTGCCCTTGCGGCGGTACGCGACGGCCGCGTCGTTCCGCTCGATCGACCCGAAGACCTCGACGGCGTCGTACCCGGGCGCGTTCCCGACGACGACGCCGTTGTCGATCTTCAGACCACTCCACGCAGGTCACGCGCAGGCCGCCTCCGTCGTGAACGCGACGTGGAGCATGGCGAGCACGGGTCGCTTCGTCGATGGCTGTGCCGCACCGCGATCGAGGTCCGCGGCGCCTCCGGGCGGCGCGCCCGACAAGACTACGAAATCACGTGGCGAGCTTGAGGTAATCTGCGGCTCGATGAGCGACGAACCCGTTTACGAGATGCTCTGGGACTGCAAGTTCTGCGGTCAGAAGAAGCTGCTCGGGCTCACCCACCGCTTCTGTGCAGGGTGCGGCGCGCCGCAGGATCCGACGGCGCGATACTTCCCGCCGGAGAACGAGAAGGTAGCCGTCCGCGACCACCCGTTCGTCGGCGCCGATGTCGCGTGCCCCGCCTGCAGGCAGCCCATGAGCCGTGCGGCGAAGTGTTGCACGCACTGCGGCAGCCCGATCGACAAGGGCGTCGAGGTCGCGCGGCGCGCCGATGTCGTCGTCGGGCCCGGCGGTGGGCCGCCGCTCGTCGGCGCGGGCTTCGGCGCCGGTCAGTACGGTCCCGACGCGCTCGCCGCGCAGGCCGCCGCCGGCGCCGCGAACCCTCCGCCGAAGAAGGGCTTCCCGACCGCGCTCGCGATCGTCGGCGGGGTCTTGGCTCTCCTCGTCGTGATCGTCCTCGTGGTCGTCTTCTGGAAGAGGGAAGGCGTGTTCGAGGTCACCGGCCACGCGTGGGAGCGCAGCATCGCCGTCGAGCGCTTCGACGTCGGCCGGAAGACGGCCTGGTGCGACGAGCGCCCGTCGGGCGGCCGTGAGCTCTCGCGCCGCCGCGAGCAGCGCAGCACCACGCAGGTGAAGGACGGCGAGACCTGCCAGACGCGCAAGAAGGACAACGGCAACGGTACGTACAAGGAGGTGCGCGAGTGCCAGCCCAAGTACCGGAGCGAGCCCGTCATGTCCGACCGCTGCGAGTTCGAGGTCACCGACTGGCGGACCTCGAGGACCCTGAACGAGAAGGGCGGGAGCCCGCAGGACCCCCCTCGCTGGCCGGCCGTCACGCTCGCCCGACCCGGCAGCTGCATCGGCTGCGAGCGCGAGGGGCCTCGCAGCGAGAAATACACCGTGAAATTCGCGGATTCGAAGGCCAAGGGCGACCCGCTGACCTGCGACCTCCCGGCGACCCGCTGGGCAGGATTCGCCAAGGGCTCGAAGTGGAAGGGCAAGGTCCGCGTCGTCACGGCGGGCGTCGACTGCGACGCGCTCGTACGCCAATGAGACCGAGTTTCTGATATGCCACTACCTCATGCGTAAGCTCTTCGTCCTCGCCGCTCTGCTCCCGTGCGTCGCCATGCTCGTCGGTTGTCCCAAGAAGAAGGACGACGGCGCCGACGCCGGTGACGACGGCGCCGCCGCCGCCGTCGACGCCGCGCCCGCCGCACCCGTCGCGCCCGTCGCGAAGAACGCGAGCGAGGTGGCCCGCTTCCCCGCCGCCGAGAAGGCGCTGACGGACGACGACCAGAAGACGATCGATCTCTTCACGTCGGTGAAGACCGCCTGCAAGTCGGGCAATCAGGTCGCGCTGATGAAGGCCGGCACCGATCCCTTCAAGATCGCCGAGTTCCAGGACTGCATGCTCGTGACGTTCCCCGACCCGAAGGACGCGACCGTGACGCTCATGGGCTGGATCCCGAAGGATGCCTTCACGCGGGTCACGGTCTTCGACGCCGGCCTGAAGGACGCGAGCAAGGACGCGACCGTCGACGCCACGGTCGTCGACGCCGCCCCCACGGCTCTGAAGTGTCCCGCGGGCCAGGAGGTCATCGTGAACCTCGGCACGGCCGGGACCTGCCGGAAGAAGTGCACGACCGACAAGGACTGCAAGACCGCCACGGCCGGCGCGTGCAAGACCGCGACGACCGCCGCGAACAAGCTCACGAGGGTCTGCGCGGACGAGCTGCCGTAGTCGATTCCACGGCTAGGCGAAGGGTCGCTTCCGAGATGCGCAAGCGCAGCTGACGATCACGAGGCCGCGTCGGCCACGCGTCCGATGAGCCCGAGCAGCGTGTCGAGGCGCAGCGGCTTCTTCACGGACTCGCAGGCCACGTGCGCGTCCGTCGTCCCGGAGAGCACGACCACGGTCATGTCCGCGAGCGCGGGGATCTTGCGGATGGCGGCGAGGAACGCCCGCCCGTCCATGACCGGCATCTCGAGGTCGAGAAGGACGAGGTCCGGGATGTGACGCACGGCCAGGTCGAGCCCTTCGCGTCCATCCTTCGCGCTGAGGACGACGTGGCCCTCCTCCTGGAGAATGTCGCGCATGGTTTCGAGCGTGTCCGGATCGTCGTCGACGACCAGGACCGTGGCACGGTGGCTCATTGTGTCGCTCCGGTAGGACCTCGCTCGGTCCCCTCCTCATGGGTTTGCGCAGCGATATCGCTACCTCTTTGGCCGAAGCCGTACCCTCAGCAAGGAGCGATCCGCCGCCGCCGTGCTCGCGCTCGCATGGCGCGCGGCGAGTGACCGCGTTGACCGGCGAGCTCGAGGGGAGAACGATGTCGGGATTCGCCCTCGCCCCTCACGTTCTGCCGGAAAATCAGGGCCGCCGAGCACTTCACGCTCGAGCGGGCAGCGTCGTGCGGCCATTGCTCTGACGCCGGTGAGCATCCTGCTCGTCGACGATCACCCGCCCAACCTGATGGCGCTCGAGGCCATCCTCGAGCCTCTCGGCGAGCGTCTCGTGCGGGCGAGCTCGGGCGGCGAGGCGGTGGCGCTCGCCGCGAAGGAGGACTTCGCGCTCGTGCTGCTCGACCTGCAGATGGCCGAGCTCGACGGCCTCGAGACGGCCGCGCTCCTCAAGAAGACCGAGCGCTCCCACGCGATCCCCATCATCATCCTCACGGCCAACGAGCCCTCGCCCGACACGCTCGCGCGCGGCTATGCGAGCGGCGCCGTCGACTTCCTCTACAAGCCGCTCGACGCCGACGTCCTCCGCTCCAAGGTCGCGGCCTTCGTCGAGCTCTATCGGGTGCGGCTCGCCCGTCGTGACTCGAGCGCGTCCCTCGGCGGCACGCACTCGGCCTCCGCCCCGCCGGGCTCGCTGCGGCCGGAGGACAGCACGGGGCGCGTGAGCGAGCGGCTCATCGCTGCGGCTCCCGCCGGTGAGCAAGCCGAGACCGTCGAGGCGATCGTCCGCATCCACAGCGCCCTCAACGAGGGCCTCGATCAGCCGCGGATCGCGCAGCGGCTCGTCGAGGAGACGACCTCGCTGACGGGGGCGAGCGCGGGAGCGTTCCACTTCAGGCTCAACGGCATGATGCACGTCGCGCTCTCCGGCACGATGCGCGAGGAGCTCGGCGCGCTCGGTCCAGGCTCGCCGCTCATGGCGCAGGTGTTCGGCGGCATCGGCGCGCTCCGCATCGACGACGCGAGCCGCGAGCTCGGGCATCGTGCACCGCAAGGAATACGGAGCGCACTCGCGGTCCCGGTGCTCTCGCGCGGCGGTCAGGTCGCTGGCGCGCTCGTCCTCGTCTCCGGACGCGCGCGCGCGTTCGACGATCGTCACGAGGAGCTCGCGGCCCTCGCGGCCCGTCACGCCGCGGCGGCGCTCGACAATGCGCGCCTCTACGACGAGGCGCAGGACGCTCGCCGTCGCGCCGAGCTCGCCGAGCTCGAGCTCCGTGCGGCCGAGGCGCGTGTCAGGCTCGCGCTCGAGTCGGCGGGCGTCGGGACGTTCGACTACAACCCGACCACCGGGGCGCTCCGCTGGGACACGCGCTCGCGCGCGCTGTTCGGCCTGTCGCCTGGCTCGCGGGTCAGCTACGCGGTCTACCTGTCGGGCCTTCATCCCGACGATCGGTCGCGCGTGGACGCTGCAAACGAGCGCGCCCTCGACCCGCACGGTGACGGCGGCTTCGACATCGAATACCGCACGGTGGGCATCGACGATCGGATCGAACGATGGATCGCCGCGAGAGGTCAGGTCTTCGTCGAGCACGGTCACGCCGTTCGCTTCATCGGGACGTTCCTCGACATCACCGCGAAGAAGGTCGTCGAGCAGGAACGCGCGGCGCTCTACCTTCGCGAGCAGGAGGCCCGCGCAGAGGCCGAGAGCGCCCGGACGCGCGCCGAAGCCGCGAGCCGCGCGAAGGACGAGTTCCTCGCGACCGTGTCGCACGAGCTGCGCAATCCTCTCAACGCCATCCTCGGCTGGTCGCGCGTGCTCCTCGAGGAGCAAGGCGACCTCTCGCGCGAGCGCCGGCAGAAGGGCCTCGAGGTCATCGCACGGAACGCCAAGGCCCAGGTGCAGCTCGTCGAGGACATCCTCGAGGTGTCGCGCATCGTCAGCGGCAAGCTCCGCCTCTCGACACGCCCGACCGACGTCCGCAGCGTGGTCGAGGCTGCGCTCGACACGGTGCGCTCCGCCGCGCAGAACAAGGCGATCATCGTCGATACGCACATCGAAGAGGCGATCGGTCACATCATCGCCGACGAGGACCGCATCCAGCAGGTGCTCTGGAACCTGCTCTCCAACGCGGTGAAGTTCACGCCGCGCGGCGGCTCGGTGCGCCTGGAGGCGAGCCGTGACGACGAGGTCGTCGTGGTCTCCGTGCGCGATAGCGGCGAGGGCATCGACTCGACGTTCCTGCCGTTCGTCTTCGAACGCTTCCGTCAGGCAGACGGCTCGACGACGCGGGCTCACGGCGGCCTCGGGCTCGGCCTCGCGATCGTCCGGCACCTCGTGGAGCTCCACGGCGGAACGGTGCGCGCCGACAGCGACGGCATCGGCAAGGGCGCGACCTTCACGGTTCGGCTGCCGATCCATGCCGTGCTCCCTGTCGAGCTCGACGTCGAGGTCACACGTGCGGCGACGGTCGCGAGCACGAGGCCCCCGCCGGGCGGGTCGACGGAGACGCGGCTCTCCGACGTGCACGTCCTCGTCCTCGACGACGAGGAGGACATGCGCGAGCTGATCTCGATGATCCTCGAGCACGCAGGTGCACGCGTCACGCGTGTCCCTACGGTCTCCGCCGCGATCGCCGCGATGGCCGCGGATCACCCGGACGTGGCGATCTCCGATCTGGCAATGCCAGGTGAGGATGGATACGCCTTCGTGAAGCGGGTTCGCGCCTCGGAAAGCGCCGCACTGCGAGCGCTCCCCTTGGTCGCGATGACGGCGCATGCTCGTGCCGAGGATCGCCATCGCGTGCTCGAAGCGGGGTTCCAGCGACACGTCGCCAAGCCGATCGAGCCGCACGAGCTCGTCGACGCTCTCGTCGAGGTCGCATCCTCGACGCGACCGCCAGCGCAAGCCTGAAGCCCGCGAGGCGGTGCCTGCCTCCCGCGTCGATGTCAGCGCACGTCAGCGGCCATCGCCGCTTTGTTCGCCCTGTCCCTGCGGGGGAGCCGCGCCCCCTCCTTCGCTCGGACGCCGGCGAACGCCGCCACGTCGAACGTGAGGAGCCATTCCTCCCTTGCGCCCGGCGTTGCGCGCCTCGTCGCTGCTGAACTGGTGCGCGGTTCCAGCCGCGTGCGCGGCCTTTCCGCCCTTGCTCGCGATCTCCTTCACGCGGTCGCGGTCCATCGCGGCGAAGCCGCGTCGGCTCGGGCGGCGCTCCTCCGTCGGAGTCGCGTTCTCGGTGCCCTCGGTGGCATTGTTCGGATCGGACGACTGCTCGGTGCCGCCTGCGTTGGTCTCGTGGGCGATCATGTTCGAACTCCTGCGGTGCCGCTCCGGCGGCTCACCGGCCATTGGGTTGTCATGTAGGTCGGGTAGCGACGGTCGTGCCACCGACCACCACCCCGGAAACACGACTGAACCCCGCCGTTTCGCGTGTCAGCCCGCGACACTCGTGGCGACGTGTCGCCACTCGGCGGAGCTAGATCGCGCCGGCAGCGCCAAAGTGCCGCCCCACTCCGCAAGCGCCCTCGACGCGAGCGCGTGGCGCTGTGCAGATGGCGGTGCGCCGGGGCTGTCCGCCACGCTCGGTCGCGTGCCGGTACCGCGCTGCTGCTACAGCCGCTCGACCAGGCTCACGAAGGCGGGTTCTCCCACAGCTTCATGACCCACCCAGCAAAGATGCTGCTGCGGTCGAGCAAGATCAAGAGCCCAGCGGAGAGGAGCTCCTCGACGGCCAGGCAGATCTCGTCGAGCGCCTCGCGCATCTCCTCGCGGGACGCGTACCGATCGCGGGCGCGGTAGCGGTTTCGCCAGACGAGCTCGACGCTCTCGAGCGTCTCCCGGGCCGTGCACGAGCAACCGTCGACGAGGCACGCATAGACGAGCCGCGCAGCGTCGCTCAGGTACCTGAGGCGCGGGTGCGCCCACTGGATCTCCTGGATGCGTGCGACGCCCAGCTGGTCGGTGCTCGCGATCACGCGCTCGGGATCGGTTCGACGGGTCACGGAGACCGGACGATGCAAGCTCCGTGCGACGCAGGAGCACAGCGCATCCGTCTCGCTCGTTCTCCCTCAAGGTCTGGAGATCGCTCAGCGGGTCGCCGAGCGCGCTCGACGCATCGTGTCCGTGGCCCAGGATCTCACCTCGGTGGCGACGTCGTCCGGCGTGTGATCGGCATCGACCCAACGCAGCGGGGTGCCCGCACGCGCGGCATGCTCCTCCACGACCTCGCGATCCCACGAGCGGATCCCGGACGAGGCCACGAGCATGGCTCGCGGATGGGCCTTCAGTGCCACGCAGGCGGCCTGGAGGTGCTTCACCTCCGCGCGGGCGAGGCGGAGCTCGCCCGCGACGCGCTCGCACTCGGCAGCGACGTCTGCAGGGACTCCGTAGAGGATGACCGCAGGAGGCGGGAGCGCGCCCAGCGCGACGGACGCGGCATGGCCGCGCGGCGTGGCACGCGCCAACGGGGCGAGCGGCCCTCGCGGTCGGCGCGGGGGATCGCTGAGCGAGGCAAGCGCCGGCAGGCTCGGTAGCGTCGCAAGGGCCGGATTCGAAGCGCGTGTCGGGTTCCAGTTCATGAGGAGCGACCGCATGTGCAAGAGGTGAGCACGCTCCGCCGCAGCGGGATGTGACGCGAAAAGGCGGGAAAACATGCGAGATTGCGTGCGGCGAGCGATCGCGTGGCGCTGCGTTATCGGCACTGCCGCCGGTGATGTGGCGGCGCACGCGGCGTTCACGCCCCGTGCAATTTGCGCGACTCGGTGGCGACGTCAGTGGACGCGAAGCCGTGCCGCATCACGGACCGCGTCGACGAGGTCGTCGGGGTCGACGGGCTTTGCGACGTGCATGTCGAAGCCGGCCTCGAGCGAGCTCACCACATCCTCGGGCGACGTGAAGCCGCTCACCACGATCATCGCTGCCGTCGTCATCGGGCGGCTGCGCAGCTCGCGGGCGAGGTCGAGGCCGCTGCGGCCCGGCATGGCCATGTCGCTGACGAGCACGTCTGGCTGCGAGATCGAGAAGGCCTGCAGCGCCGAGCGCACGTCGGCGGCGACGGTGACGACGGCGCCGCGCTGCCGCAGGACCGCGGCCATCAGCTCGCGCGCGTCGTCCTCGTCGTCGACGACGAGGACGCTCAGGCCGTCGAGGAGGTCGGCACGCGGGCCGTCTGGAGGCACGGCTCCGTGCGCCGCACGGGCGGGCAGCCTTGCCTTGCTCGCGCCGGCGAGCGGAAGCGTCGCGACGAAGCGAGACCCCAGGCCGATGCCCGGGCTCTCGGCGACGACCTCGCCGCCGTGCATCGTGACGACCTGTCGCACGACGTAGAGGCCGAGCCCGAGCCCCTCGGACGAAGTGCCGTAGTCGGTACTCGCGTCATGGAACGCGTCGAAGACACGCGGCAGCAGGTCCGGCGCGATCCCTCGCCCGGTGTCCGCGACCTCGAGCCGTGCGGTCGTACCGTCGTGGTCGAGCGTGAGCGTGACCCTCCCGCCCGGCGGCGTGAACTTGAGCGCGTTCGAGAGGAGGTTCGAGACCACCTGCTCGAGGCGACGTCGATCGCCGGCGACGAGGAGCGCCTCCTCGCCGAGCGCGACGCGGACCTCGACCTTGCGCTCGCCTGCCTCGGCGGCGACGCCTTCGATCGGTCGCTGCACGAGCTCGCGAAGCTCGACGGGGAAACGTTCGAGCTGGGCGCCGCCCCTCGCCAGGCGCGAGAGATCGAGGAGCTCCTCGAGGAGCCGGAGCTGCGCGCGGGCGTTTCGCTCGATCGTCGCGAGCCCGCGGTCACGGGCACTCTCGTCGAGCTTCTCGCGCCGGAGGAGCTGCGTCCAGCCGAGGACTGCGTTGAGCGGGGCTCGGAGATCGTGCGAGAGCACGGAGAGGAAGCGGTCCTTGGCGACATGCTCCTCCTCGAGCCGCACCCGGAGGTGTCGTTCGCGCTCGAGGAGCTCGGCCCTGTCGCGATTCGCGCGTTCGAGCTCACGCTGGCGAGTCGCGACGTCGAGCGCCTGGCTCGCGCTCGAAAGGGCGGCGCTGGCGTCGTGGTGCTCCTGCACGTCGCGCGCGATCCAGAGGATCGCGGAGCCCTGCTCCACGTTCACGCCCTTGACGCTGTGCCAGCGAGCATCGCTGGTGCGCGGCTTGAGGCGGAGCTCGAGCCCGGCCGACGCTCTCCCACGGAGCGCGCTCATCGCGTCGCGGAGCAGGCGAGTGTCGGCGGCGTCGACGAGCGCCGTGAGCGGCTTGCCGAGCAGGAACCTCGGCTCGATGCCGAGCATCGTCGCGCCTGCCGCATTCACGTCGCGGATCACTCCGACACGGTCGGTGACGAAGTAGGCGTCGGGCGCGGCGTCGAAGAGCTCGCGATAGCGATCGCGCTCGGCGTGAACGCGCGTGTGCGCGACCGACAGCTCCTCGAGCTGCACGTGCATCTCCTCGTCGGCGACGGAGAGCTCCTCCTGATGCGCACGAAGCTCCTCGAGGGCCTCCCGGAGCGCCTCGGGATCGTGGACGAGGTCTCCGGACGGTACGGCGAGGTGCTGCGTGCGCTCCTTGCCCTCGACGATGGCCTCCGAGAAGTCCTGCACGAGGGACCGGAAGCGCGCGAGCCCGCGAGGTCGGGCGTTCACCGTCATGGGGCGAGCTCTTCGAGCACGAGGGTGACGCCCTTGCGCGGGTCGACCTTCAGCGAGGTCACGGTGACGGAGCAGCGCAGGGCCTTCCCGCGGCGGTTGGTGCAGTCGACGGTGCGCTTCTCCTGCACGCCGCTCGCGAGGCAGCTCCGGAGCGCGCCGGTGACGAGCTCGATCGGGAGGCCGATGTCGAGCGCGACGAAGGGCTTCCCCTCGACCTCGTCGGCGCGGAGGCCCCAGAGCTCCTCCATCCGTGGGTTCCACACGCGGACGAGCAGCTCGCGATCGAGCACGGCGACGCCCCACGGCAAGGTCGCCAGGATCGAGCCGAAGAAGTTGCTCACGTCGACGAGCTCCTCACCGCGCTGCCGGAGCTCCTCGTTCATGGCCTGGAGCTCCTCGTTGGTCGACTGGAGCTCCTCGTTCATGGTCTCGAGCTCCTCGTTGGTCGACTGGAGCTCCTCGTTGGTGGTCTCGAGCTCCTCGTTGGTCGACTGGAGCTCCTCGTTGGTGGTCTCGAGCTCCTCGCTCGTCGACTGGAGCTCCTCGTGCGCCGTCTCGAGCTCGACGTTTGCCTTCCGCAGCTCACCCTGGAGTGTGTGCGCGTCGGTGATGTCGTCGAAGCTGACCTGCGTGCCGATGACGGTGCCGTTCTCGCCGATGAGGGGCACGATCTCGATGTCGAGGTACGTTCGTTGACCGCTGCCAAGCGTGCGCTCGACCTCGCGGAGGTGCATCGGGCGGCGCTCCTTGCGCACGCGGTCGAGACCGGAGCGGAGCTCCGCAGGACGGTAGGAGACCTCGAGCTCGTGGAACGGGCGCTTCAGATCCTGCGGCGTGAGGGAGAAGAGGTGACCGGCGCGGTGGTTGATGAGCGCGACGTGGCCGTCGTTGTCGAGGACGATCTGGGCGCTCGGCGCGCGCTCGAAGGCCGCGCGGTGGAGCCGCGCGCGATCGTCGAGGGAGGGCTCCGAGGCGTCGCTGACCTTCTCGTCGGGAGCGAGGCGCTCGCGCGGGCGGCCCTTCGTCCGCACGAAGACGCGGAGCTTCATGTCGAGCGGCGTGAACAGGTTCGCGTGCGTGAGCAGCATCTCCGCCTTGCCGAGGAAGAGGATGCCGTCGTCCCTCAGCGCGAAGTGCAGGCGATTCAGGATGCGCGTCTGCGTCTCGGCGTTGAAGTACATGAGCGTGTTGCGGCACGCGATGAGGTCGATGCGCGAGATCGGTGCGTCCTGGATGAGATCGTGGCGCCCGAAGATGACCGCGCGCCGGAGCTCCTTGTTGAACACGAACGACGAGTTGCTCTTCGTGAAGTACTTCTCGAGCAGCTCCGGCGGAATGCTCTCGACGGTATTGGGCGAGTAGGTCGCCAGGCGTGCCTGCGCGAGCGCCTCGTCGTCGACGTCGGTGGCGTAGATCTTCACGCGCTCCGCGTACCGCTCGAGCCCCAGAGCGTCTGCGAGCAGCATCGCCAGGGTGAAGGGCTCCTCGCCGGAGGCGCAGCCGGCGCTCCAGATGCGGATCGCCTCCTCCCCGGGGTGCATGGCGAGGCGCTCGGTGATCACCGTGCGCAGGTAGGTCCACGTGGCGGTGTCCCTGAAGAACCCCGTCACGTTGATGAGGATCATGTTGAACAGCTGCGGAAACTCGTCGGGGCGGACCTCGAGGTAGTCGGCGTACTCGGGGTACGTCTTCAGCCCGAGCATCTGCATCCGGCGGCGAATGCGGCGGCCGAGCGTGGTGCGCTTGTAGCCGGTGAAGTCGAAGCCGCGGCTCCGATGCAGGTACTCGAGCATCGTCTCGAGGCCCGGCGCGTCCGGCTCGTCGTCGGTGTCGCGCTCCTCGTGATCGCGCGGCCCGGGCGTGCCCCGCGACACGTGCGCGGCGAGGCGGTCGACCTCCATGGTGTCCTTCCCGGCGGCGTCGAGCTCGTCGTGACTCACGGTGAGAATGACGAGAACGCCGTTGCCCTGCGCGGTCAAGCCTTCGACGCCGCGGCGCGCCTTCCTCGCAATTTGCACGACGGCGGGGGTTCGGGCCCCGTCGGCGTGCGGCGCGCAGCCGCGCGGTCGAGAGCCGGTCCTTCGCGATCCCGCAACGACCCGCGAGCCCCGGTCTCCCGCTTCCGATCCCGGATCCGGTCACCGGGATCACGTGCGGCTGCTAACCGAACGGCATTGCGCTCAGGCGGCGTTCAACGCGCGACGACAAACCCCTCGATGTCGGTGCGTAGCTCCGGCCGCGCGACGAGGAGGCGATCGAGCACGCTCTTCGCGCCGGTCGGGTCCACGGCGACGAGCGAGCGCGCCAGGGCGATCACGATCCGAGCGTCCTCCTTCGGGCCGAACGCCTTGCTGAGCAAGGAGCCGACGAGCCCCTGCGGCGTCGGCACGAGGCGCTCCTGGATGAACGCGGCGACGCGCGCGCGGCTCTCGAGCGGCGCGAGCACCAGGGCGCTCGCCGCGGCCACCCGCAGCTCGATGCTCGCCGGGCTCTGGCCGAGCAGGATGCGACCGAGCCGCTCGATCATCCAGTCGTCGATCGTTCCCAGACGATGGAGCGCCTCGACGGCCGCGATGCGCACCATGTCGATCGTGCTGTCGAGCACGCCCAGGAGAAGCGCATTCGCGCGGGGCCCCCAGAAGGCCACGGTCGTCGCGAGCGCGACGACGGCGAGCGAAGGCTTGTCCGCGCGGACGAAGCGGACCGCGAGCTCGCCACCGACATCGGAGCGAACGTCGGGCGCCGAGCGGAGGAGGTCCTCGGCCAGCGCCTCGTCGGTGCGCGAACCGAGGGCCGTCAGCGGCTCGAGGCCGGCGAGGACGACCGGAAGCGAACCGGGACCGGTCGCACGCATGAACGTCACGAAGCGCGCGCGGGTGTCGAGGCTCGGCGTCTGCACGCGTCGTGCCTCGAGCAGCGAACGCGCGGCGACCGGACCCGAGATCGCGAGGATGGGGGCCGCCTCCTCGGGCTTCAGGATCTTGCCGCTGAGGAGCTGGCCGGCGAACGCGCGCGCCGGTGCGGGGTCACGCAGCACGCGGATGGCGCGGTCGAGCTCCTCACGCTCCTCGATGCGCAGCTGAGGGTCGGCGAAGCGCTGATCGAGCCACGTGAGGAGCTCACGTGCGAGCCGGACATCGCCGTTGCTGACCGCCGTGCGAAGGGCCTCGGCGAGGCCCTGGAGAGCGAAGCCGCGCGTCTTGTCGTCCGACGTCGCGAGCGCGGCGAGCGATCCCGAGGGGTTCGTCGTGAAGTCGGTCGCCGTCGGGAGGCTCTTCACCGAGACGCGCATGTGCAGCCCGCTGCCCGCCGACCAGTCCGCGTCGACCAGCTCGCGCAGCGCGGAGCGGACGACGCGGACGTTCGGCTGCCGCTTCTCGGGCTCCTTCTGGAGCGCCTGCAGGATGATGCTCTCGAGGCCCGCGTCGATGTCGGGCATGAGCTTCGAGGGAGGCTTCGGCCGTTCCATCACGTGCATCATGAGCACCTCCATCGGGCGCTCGCTCGTGAAGGGAAGCTGGCCGGTGGCGAGCTCGTAGAGGACGACACCGAGCGCATAGACGTCGGCGCGCGCGTCGACGGGCTCGTTGCGGATCTGCTCCGGCGCCATGTACGCGGGCGTCCCGACGACCTTCTTCGAGTCGGGCAGGCGGACGAGCGTGGCGTCGTCGTCGCCGATCTCCTGCTTGTGGTCCTCGGGCACCCAGTGCGCGATGCCGAAGTCGCAGACCTTCACGAGCTCGGTCACGTGTCCTTCGTCGTCCTTGCGCGGGACCACGACGACGTTCTCGGGCTTGATGTCACGATGCACGACCCCTGCGTCGTGCGCGTGACCGAGCCCGGCGCACGCCTGCGAGACGAGGTTCACGAGGCGCTCCAGCGGCAGCGGGCCCTCGGCATCGAGGATCTGCTGGAGGTTCCTTCCCTCGAGCAGCTCCATGACGATGTAGAGGATGCCGTCCGGCTCCTGTCCGTAGTCGACGATGCGGAGGACGTTGCGGTGGTCGAGCTGACTCGCGGCGAGGGCCTCGGAGTAGAAACGCGCGCAGTAGTCCTGGCTGTACTGGAGGCTCGGGTGCAGCACCTTCACCGCGCACGCCCTGCGAAGGACGGTGTGGACACCGCGGTAGACCTCGCCGCTCGCGCCCGCCCCGAGGAGACCCTCGAGGACGAAGCGGCCGTCGGCGAACGTGCGGCCCGCGAGCGAGCCCGGGGCGCGCCGCGACGTGGCGCTGCCGCCGCCGAGGCTCCCGCCGCCCGTGGTTCGCGTGAGCGCTGCGACGTGGCCGGTCGTCAGCGGGGGAGGAATGGTCGACGAGCGCGCCGTCGCCGGCGGCGGTGAGAGCGTCCCGACGTTGCTCTGCGTCGTCCGTACGCTGCCGGGCGGAGGCTCGTCGTCGGCGATCGCGCCGCCGAAGAGCTCGCTCCGCAGCGCCGCGCGATGCGCGTCGTCGAGCGGCGTGAGGCGGAGCGGGAAGCCGCTCGAGTCGGGCGCACCCGCGGGCTCCGCGAGCACGACCAGCGGCTCGTCGAAACCGTCGACGTAGATCTCGAGCACGTGCGTCGTCCCGTCGATCGGCGCCGACTCGAGCGGGAGGTGCGCGACCTCGCCCGCGACGGCTACCCACGCGAGGTAACCGCGGTCGCGGCGGTCGGGGCGTCGCGAGGTGATCACCGGGAGGAGCGCGCGCATGAGGTGCAACCGTGCGGGGCAGGCGCGCCGCACTCAGCCGAACAAGAAGACCACGACGCCGTCGATACGGCCACATGTCGCGCACTTTCGCGCGCGGTCGGTCGGACGAGTGACCAGGCGCGACCACACGCGGCCGGGGGAAGGCCGCAGTTTGCCGCGGTGGCATGCGGCATGCTCGGCCGAGAGGACGAGACGAAGGGCGCGAGGTTCCGCATGCGATTGCTCATCGTGGAGGACGACCCGGACGGCAGAGAGATCCTTGCGGAGCTCTTCCGTCGCCATCGGTGGCGCGTCGTCGCCGTGGCGACCGGCGAGGCGGGTCTGACCGAGCTGCGCAGTGGCGGCATCGACATGGTCATCAGCGACGAGAACCTCGACGGCGCGAGCGGGTCCGCCATGCTTCGTGAGGCGGCGCTCGAGGGACTGCTCTCGGATGTCGACGCGCTGATGTACACGTCGCAAGCGGAGAGCCTCGACGTGCCTCCCGGGGTTCGCGTGCTCCACAAACCGCTCGCGATCGAGGTGCTCGTGGAGGAGGTGGAGGCGTCGCGCACCAGTCCGCCCTCCGATGGCCGGGAGGAGCAGCCGCCCTCGCACTGAACCGCTGAAGCGCGCCTATTTCTTGGGGCGCTCGCCCTCGGCCTTCACGCGCGGGCGGAGGACGATCTTCGGCTTGGCCGTGGGCTCGACCGTGCTGGGCGCGGCTGCGATGGGCCCCAGGGCGGGCGGCTTGCCAAGCGGCGGTACGACGATGAGGCTCGCGGCGTCGATCTCCACCATCGGAGGGGGCAGGGACGTGGCGCGTACCTCCTGTGCCGCCGTGAGGACGATGCGCGTGCCCGTCTCCGCGACGGTGAGCGGCTCGATGAGCTTCGGAGCGCGAGCGATGAGGCGCGAGAACTCCGCGAGCGGAACGTCGAGCACGGTGTCGGCGAAGCACTTCTCGCGGAAACCCGCGCCGATCGACGAGGAGACGGCGATCTTCGTCCCCGCATCGTCGCCGGAGATCTCGATGCGGAGCTCGCCGTCGATCCAGCCGCACGCGGTCGTGCCGAGACGCGCGAGCGCCGCGAGGATGATCGGCGCGCCTCTTCCGGGCCCCGCGATCTCCGCGAACCGGGCGAGGAGGGACTCCATCTCCTCGGACGAGGTGACCGCCTCGACGATGTGCGCGTCGCGAAGCTCCGTGCAGTGGCGCAAGGCCGAGTAGTCCACGCCCAGCAGCTTAGCCCACGTCGAAAGCCTTGGTCTCCCCGTTCGGGCCGCACGCTCCGTACCAGGTACGCGGCGTGCTCACCGCGGGCTCCGGGCGCCGATCTCGCTCGCGGGTACGGGCTCGGCAGGCTCCTCGGGCTCGGCGACCACGACCGCCACGGCCGCGCGCAAGAGAGGGTCGAGGCGGCGAGCGTCGACGAGCTTCGTGAGCTGTACGTCGAATCCGACGCGACGTGTGACGACCGGCGCGAGCCGTTCGCCCATCCGACTGAGCAGCACGGTCAGTCGAGGTCGACGGATCCCGAGCGCGCTCGGGAGCACGAGCGCGGAGCCGTCGCGCAGGAACGGCGCGGCGACGAGCACGTCGAAGTCCGAGGCGCATGCGGCGGCGAACGCCTCGGCGCAGCTCCGTGCGATCGTGACGGAATGGCCGAGGCTCTCGAGCTCGCGCGCGAGCGCCTCCGTCGAGCCTCGCTCGTCGTCGCAGAGGAGAACATTCGCGACGAAGCTGCTTTGGAGGTCGCGCACGTCAGCAAGTGCACGCACGCGACGGGCCACTCGTCCCCGTGGCTTGACACTGAGCAAATGTTCAGCCACAAATCAAGGCCGTGGATCTCCTCGTCGTACAGCTCAAAGCCGCGATCCGTCGTCTCCTCGACAGCAAGGGCGTGCGCGCGCGCGTGCTCGACAAGGTCAATCGCTACGGCGAGGTGGTGATCGGCGTGATCCTCGAGAAGCCCGCACCTCCGCCGCACGTCGCGCTCCCGAGCGCCGAGGTCGAGGCCGACCACGAGGGCGACCCTCCTGCACCTCGATGACACGTGGCTCGTTCGCGCGCTCGGTGAGCCCGCTCGCGCGGCGGCGCCTCAGCTGCTCCATTTCGCCACGCATCCTTTCGGACGGAGGATGTACGCGGCACCACGAATGCCGGCTCTTCTTGGTCGGTATGTCGCGTGCAAGGCCGCGCGCGTGATCCCTAGCCTCCCGCGGACCTCCATCGTCGAGACATTGTTGAACACCCTGGAGGCGGAGCGCTACGTGCGCGGACCGCTCCTCGCCACGATCGCGGACGAGCTGTCCGCGGGCGGCGAGGGGCTCGAGGCTGCGGCCGGCGCCGCGCGCGCCATCCTCGAGCGGTGGCAGGCGGGGCAGCTCGCCGAGCCGGAGCTCGCGGCACGCATCCGCGCGCTGCGTCCGCTCGTGGAGGCGCGGGTGCCGACGTCGCGACCGAGCGAGCGCGCCTCCGCGGCGTAGGACCTCGGCGAGAACATGGCTCTCGCTCCCGGTGCGCACCCCGATGCGGAGGGAACGAAGTTCGTCGTGTGGAGCTCCCGTGCGGGCGAGGTGGCGGTGCGGCTCTTCGACGAGCGAGGCATCGCTTCGCGGACCGAGCCGCTCGCGCTGGTGGAAGATGCATCACCTCGTGGGCGCTTCGAGCGCCACCTCTCCGGGGTCGGACCGGGCGCCCTCTACAAGCTCGTCCTCGACCGCGAGGAGCTGCCGGATCCTTACGCGCGCTTCTTGCCGCTCGGCGTGCACGGTCCCGCGCGCGTCGTCGCCTCCGCGCGCGGCACGATCACCGCGCTGCCCGACCCGCCGCCCGCATGGCAGTGGGTCATCTACGAGCTCCACGTCGGTGCGTTCACGCCCGAGGGGACGTTCCTCGCCGCCAAGGCGCGCCTCGACGCGGTCGCGGAGCTCGGCTTCACCGCCATCGAGCTCATGCCGGTGGCCGCGTTCGCCGGCGAGCGCGGCTGGGGATACGACGGCGTCGCGCTCTACGCGCCGTACGCGCCGTATGGCAGCCCGGAGGACCTTCGCGCGCTCGTGCGGGCCGCGCACGAGCGCGGCCTCGCCGTCATTCTAGATGTAGTCTACAATCACATGGGGCCGAGCGGGAACTACCTGGCGCGCTACGCCGCGGAGTACTTCACCAGCGACATCACGACTCCGTGGGGAGCGGCGCCGGACTTCGCGCACGAACCGATGCGGAGCCTCGTGGTGGAGAACGCGCGCTACTGGTTCGAGGAGCTCGGCTTCGACGGCCTAAGGCTCGACGCGACGCACGCCATCGTCGACCCGTCTCCGCGACACGTCCTCCGCGAGATCGCGGAGGCTGCACACGCGATGACGCCGCCGCGACGCATCTTCTTCGAGGACGAACGCAACGATCCGTTCGTCGTGCGGGACCTCGGCGCGGATGCCGTCTGGGCCGATGATTTTCATCATCAGGTGCACGTGCTCTCGACCCGCGAGCGCGACGGCTACTACGGCGCATACGAGCCGACGACGAGCGCGCTGGCGCGCGCCGTGAACGAGGGCTGGACGTTCGTCGGGCAGCCCTACCCGCCGTGGAAGGGCAGACCGCGAGGTGCCTCCGCCCGCGAGCACGGGCTCCTCTTCGAGAACCTCCTCTACTGCATCCAGAACCACGATCAGGTCGGCAATCGCGCGCTCGGGACGCGGCTCTGTCACGAGATCTCGACCGACGCATACTGCGCGGCATCGATGCTCCTCCTGTTCCTCCCCATGACGCCGCTCGTCTTCATGGGCCAGGAATGGGCGTCGTCGTCGCCGTTCCTCTTCTTCAGCGATCACGAGGGCGCGCTCGGTGACGCGATCCGCGAGGGCCGACGCGCGGAGTTCAGCACGTTCGGCGCGTTCGCCGATCCGAAGGCGCGCGAGCGGATCCCCGACCCGCAGTCGAAGAGCACCGTCGACCGCTCGAAGCTTCGCTGGGGCGAGCGGTCCGAAGAGCCGCACGCGCGCGTCCTTGCGACCTATCGAGCGATGCTGAGGCTTCGTCGGAACGACCCCGTGCTCTCGGCGCGTGCGACCTGGCACGACGCCGAGGCGATCGCGCACGATCTCGTTCTCGAGGTCGTGCGCCGTTCCGGCGGCGCGACCCGTCGCGTCCTGGTGAGCTTCGACGACCAGGAGGCAGCGGTCACGACCGGAGCGAGCGCGCGCGTGCTCTTCGCGAGCGGCCGCTTCGATGCCGGCAAGCTCGCGCCCCACGGCGCGGTGCTCCTCGCCGACGAGTGAGCGGCAGCGGTGCGCAGGCTGCGTCGTTGCGCCTCGACCGAGGCGTTCGGCCTCAGGCAGGGCGGTCAGCGAAGGACGGGAAGGCGGCGCGGGCCGCCCTCGAAGAGCGAGCGGAGTGGCACGCGCGTGCCATGCCCGCCGTCGACCGTGGCTTGACGCGCGCCGAGGCGCTCCTCGAACGGACCGAGCGTCCAGCACTCGTCGGCCGTCAGCTCCTCGAGCGCTGGGCCTTCTGCGTTGAGAGGGCAGATGTCGCGCACCTCGGCAGGACCCTCTTCGTCCTGCTCGAGCCAGCGCAACGGGAGCCCTTGCGTGCGGCACACGTACGGCCGGTGGGCGTAGATGCGGCACGCGCCGGCCTCGTCGAGGAAGGCGCACGCACCCTCCTCGTGGGGAGCCCCGCTGGAGAGCAGCTCGCCGTGATGGCGCGTGATCACCGCCGCTTCCACCGCGAAAACGGTGAGCCCATCCGAGCAGCAGTCGTTGCACCCCGAGCGGCAGCGCAGGCGTGGCCCGTGCGCGGCGACGATCGGCGCGACGAGCTCGTCGACCACGCCGTGCACGCGCTCGACCCAATCGGCGACGTCGTCGGGCACTGCGGCGGGCTTCTCGGTCGGCGACATAGGCATCGAGGGGGGCGAAGGGGGAGGAGAGGTACCCCAGGTGGGCGATCGCGTCGAGCGCGCGCTACGCTCACGGTGTGCTGCGCGTCACGGTGCTCGAGCTCCCCGCGACGTGGGGCGATCCGCGTCCCGCGCTCGCCTCCGTCGACGCCGAGCTCGAGCACGGCGCTCCGTCCGATCTCGTGCTCCTCCCCGAGGCCTCGCTCCGCGGCTACGTCTCGCCCGACGGCGACTTCGATCTCGCCCCGTTCGCCGAGCCGCTCGACGGTCCGACCGGACGTGCCCTGGCCGACATTGCGCGTCGCCGACGCACGAACCTGGTTGGCCCGCTGGTGCTCGCCGAGGGAGAGCACCACTACAACGCCATGGTCGGCTTCGACCGCCGCGGGGAGCCCATGTTTACCTATCGGAAGCGCCATCCCTGGCTCCCCGAGACGTGGGCGACGGCCGGGCCGCAGCCCGCCCCCGTGGTCGACATCGAGGGCGCGCGCGTGACGATCGCCATCTGCTACGACCTCCACTTCCTCGCGGAGGACGCGGTCGAGGCGCTCGAGGCGTCGGACCTCCTGCTCTTCGCCAGCGCGTGGGTCGAGGAGCACGACACGCGTCCCGCGAAGCTCGCGGAGCTCGCGCGCGCCCATCGCGTCGCCGTCGCGAACGCCAACTGGGGGCCTGGCGTCGTTCACGTCGCCGGTCAGGGCGGCTCGGCCATCCTGGACGCGCGCGGTCGCGTCCTCGTATGCGCGTCGAGCTCGGTCGGCTCCGCTCGCGCCCCGTCGCGTCGCGTCATTCGCCTCGACGCCGACATCGAGGTCGCGCGCGCCACCGCGGACGAGCTGTAGAGATGAGGCTTCCCGTCCCTCGGTGAGGCGTAGCGGCACGTCGGGTGCACGTCACAGGGACATGGGGACCCCTTCGCCAGCCGGATCCTCGAAGGGCTCGTCTCGTGTGCTCGTCACCGGAGCGGTCGGCAACGTCGGCCGCGAGGTCGTGCGCTCGCTGCGAGCTCATGGGCGGGAGGTGCGCGCCGCGGACCTCTCGATCGGCTCGATCCGCGCGATGCACGGCGAGGACCTCGAGGCCGCGGTACTGAACTACGAGGCGCACGAGACGTTCACCAAGGCCATGAAGGGGTGCGACTCGGTCTTCCTCGTCAGACCGCCCGCGATCGCGTGCATGGAGTCGACGCTGCTGCCGTTCATCGATGCCGCGTTCGAGTCGGGCGTGAAGCACATCGTGTTCCTCTCGTGCGCAGGTGCCGGGACGAACAAGCTCGTGCCGCACCACGCCGTCGAGAAGCACCTCGTCGCGCGCGGTGTCGATCACACGCTGCTGCGGCCCGGGTTCTTCTCGCAGAACCTCGGCGTCGCATACCGGAAGGACATCGCCGAGGAGGGGCGCCTCTTCCTGCCCGCGGGCCGAGGGCGCGTCGCGTTCGTCGACATCCGCGACGTCGCCGAGGTTGCGGCGCTCATCTTCGACGACCCGCTCGCGCACCAGAATGCCGCGTACGACTGCACGGGGCCGGAGGCGCTCTCGTTCGAGGAGACCGCGCGCCTCATGACCGACGTCGTGGGTCGCCCGATCCGCTACGAGCCCGCGTCGATCGCGGGCTACGTGCGCCACCTCCACGTGCGCGGCCTGCCGCTCGCGCAGATCGCGGTGCAGACGGTGCTGCACGTGGGGCTGCGCTTCGGTCAGAGCGAGAAGATCGACCCGACGCTCGAGCGGCTTCTCGGCCGTCGCCCTCGCACGCTCGCCACGTACGTTCGCGAGAGCGCGGAGCTGTGGGCCGCGCCCGACGCGCCTCAGCCCGTCAAGGCGGAGTGCGGGTTCGCGCCGAACGGCTGACCCGGGACCTTGAGCGCCGCGGCGACCGCGGCCCAGAACGGCTTCACGCCCGGAGTGCTAGCCGCGAAGCGCGACTGGTTCGTGACGGGGAAGCTCAGGCCCTGCTTCACGTTCTTGCCGAGGAGCACCGCGACCGTGCCGTCGCCGTGGTCACCGCTCGGGAGCCGGACGAGCTCGCCCGAGACGCAGACGACGACGTTGCGGTCGGGCGTGTCGAGCATGCGGCTCAGGAAGGTGCGGATGGGAGCGATGCGGTTCGCCGCGCCGGCGAAGATGCCCGTGCCGAGCATCTTCTGCCGCGAGTAGGAGCCGTTCAGCGAGCCGCCCGTGCCGGTCTGGTGGAAGTCCCACGAGGCGAGCCCGAAGTCGGTGATGTTGATGACGTTCGTTCCGGCGGCGCGGATCATGAGCTCGGCGCCGGCGAGGAGAGAGGCGTACGAATCGGTCCCCGTCTTGCCGTTGAGCCCGTAGGCGGTGTTGAGCTCGGCGAGCGTCACCGGCTTCGGCGCGGGCTTCTTCAGCGACGCGGCGGCAGAATCGTAGGCGTCGGTGAGCGGCGTGAGGCGCCCCGGGTTCGTCGTGATCTCGCGCTTGGACATCTCCTCGGCGGTCTCGATCGACGCGGCCGCGAGCGCGCGGTTCGGCGCGTTCGGGTCGGGCGTGTCCGAGCCCGCGGCCTTGATCGCGTCGGAGAGGCTGACGATGCGCTGGATGGGGACGCCCTGGAAGGCAGGCTGCGCCTGGTATGCGGGCGGACGATCGCCGAAGTAGACCGCCTTGAAGGCCGAGTCGCCGCCCATGTAGTAGGCGAGCTGCGTGAGGTAGCAGTTGCCGCCGTCGCGAATGAACGCTTGCTCGCCGCCGGAGCTCAGGTTCTGCGGCGTCGTGTGGAGCGCGTTGCCGTGCTTCACGCCGATGCCGGCCCAGTGATCGAGCGCGAACTGGGGGAACGTGCCGAAGGTCGTCGCGTCCGTGTAGACGTCGCTCGTGCCGAGCCGCTTCACGTTCGTGCCCGTGACGCCGAACGTCCCGGCGGTGAGATACTTGTCGGCGCATCCCGCGAACAGCGCGTTGAGCCCGCCGTTGAAGAAGATGTGCACGAAGTGCGGAGTCTCGACGGCCGCACGGGCCTCCGGGACGAACGGGCCGAGGATGCGCGCTCCCGCGGTGGCCCCGCCGGCGGCAGCGAGGGCCTTCAAGAGTCCGCGTCGAGAGAGCTTGGGATCGTGAATGCGCATGGGAAAGTTCTCGGTTCTCGCGATCTTCAGAGCGTCTTCAGAAGGTGAGGAACTGGCTCGACGACAGGATCGACGAGCATACGTAGGTCCAGCGACGGCGCGCGTCGGGCTCGGCGGCGAGCTTCGTCGTGGCGAGCGTGGTGCACGAGGTGAGCTCGTCGGGCGATGCCGTGCGGCTCCAGGCCTTGCGCATGAGCGTGCCGCAGACGGTCGCGGCCGACTCGGCGGTCGGAGCGGCGGCAAACTCCGGGGCCGTCTTCGTGTACGAGAGGCAGCCCTCGAAGGAGATGTCGAAGATGGCGTTGAGCGAGACGCCCGAGTGCTGCGCCTCCTCGAACCAGCGCGCGGGCGCAGCGTCGAACGAACCCGCCGAGGTCGCAAGGCTCGCGGGAACGAGACCGAGCACGCGCTGGTACTCGCCCTGGAGGACGGCGTAGGGCTTGAGGCGCGCGCGATTGACGCCGACGTTCTCGTTGGCGCGCGAGGCCTCCAGCTTGGTGCCGTCGAAGAGGACGTACGAGCGTCCCTCGGGCTTCACGGTGCACTCGAGCGCGGCGGGGGCCGCGTTCGGGTCGTCCGGGTTGGCGCCGGGCGTGTCCGAGCCGGGAGCGTTCTTGCGACCGGTGAGCGCATCGGGGTCCTCGGCGCATGCGGTGAGGCAGGCGCCGAGCGCGAGGGCGGTGGCGAGGAGGCTGGTGTGCTGGCAGTGCTTCACGGGATTCTCCTCTTCACTTCAGGCAGAACGAGGGGTCCTTCGCCACGGCGGCGACGGCGGACTGGATGGTCTTCTGGTTCACGAGCGCGTCGACGCACGAATCGAACACCTTCGACTCGCACTGGTTCTCGCTGCGGCCGTAGAGGAACTTGAAGACGTTGCGGCACTGGTTGAAGCGCCAGGCGTCGGAGTCGACGAGCGTCTCGACGAGCTGCTTGTCGCTCGCGATGGTCTTGCCGAGGAGCTGCTGCGGAGCGCCGACGGCCGGAGTGAACGTGGGCGGGTCGCTCGCGGGCTTCTTGACGGGCAGGAGCTGCGCGAACTTGTCGAGCGCGAACCACTGGTCGAAGTGGCAGCTCTTGCAAGCGGTGGCGCTGCGGCCGGTCTCGGTGCGATCGTCGCCGGGGTTTCCGACGGACGGATTGAGGCTGAGGCCCGTCGTGTTGGAGAGGATGCGGAAGGAGGCCGCGAGCATGAGCCCGGCGGGCTCGTTGCCCGCGTAGCGCTTCATCCACGCGGGGCTGCGGAAGTAGCCGACGCCCTTCGCCTCGGCGGCGACGTCCATCGACTTGCCGTCCGCGGAGGCGACGACCGAATACGGGCCGATGAAGAGCTCGGACCAGGGCTTGTTCTGCGCGACGACGTACCTGGCGAGATAGTAGACGGGATCTTCGCTCGCGACCGTGCTCGGGCCGCCGTTGAACTCGGAGTTGATGAACCGAGCGTAGCGATCGGCGAACTCGGGCGAGGCGAGCATGCCGTCGATCGCGCTCTGCGGATCGGGGTTGGCGAGGAGAGCCGCGTCTGCGCTCTTGCCCTCGAGAGCGATCGCGATGCGGATCGCGCAGCGCTCGCTCGCCTCGGCCTTGTCGGCGTCGGCTCCGTCGGCGCGTGCGCCCTTCGGGTTCGTGAGCAGCGCAAACGCCGACGCGATCGTCGGCAGCGCCAGGGCGAGAAGGGTGATGCGCAATCCCCTGCGCAAGGGTCGGTGGCTCCGCGAGACCATGACGGACCTTCACGCAACCAGCGTGCCGCCGGCGACCGATACCTACATGACCGCCTTTGTGCCGCTGGAGCGGATCGCTTTCGGAGATCCCGCATCGATCCGCTGGATCGTGATCGGACCACCGCGTCTCGTCGCGCGAGACGACGGTCGCGAGCGCTCGCGAAGGCGTGTCCTCGCGAGGGCTCGCTCGCGACGGCTCGCGACGTGGATTTGCGCGTGTCCATGTGAAGGGGATGGCCCCCGGTGGTTCGGTGAGTCGGTGAGGTCGAGCGCGGGGCGGGCGGATGGGCTCCGAAGGTTGGAGAACGAACGATGGGGACGGACGGGCGGCGGAGGAGGGGGCGACCTATAGTGGTGGCGTGCCGATCTTCAGTGGAGCCTCGCGCGGCGCAGTCCTCGCGCTCGAATGTCCGCATTGCGGCGTCCTGCAGGCGCGCGCGAGGGAGAAGGAGGGCACGACCTATCGATGTCGTGACTGCAAGCGCGAGTTCACGCGCGAGGAGGGCCTGGCGAAGGCCGCCGCCTCGGACGCGGCGCGCAAGGGCTCGTCGCGCCGGAGCTGAGGCCGCGTGACTTCCTGCCGCCGGGGGTCATTCGCGACATCGTTGCGCATGGCAACGAACGTGCCTGGTGGTTGTGATCCGCACTGCGATCGTGCCAGCCTGAGTCGGTGAGGGAGCAGCTCGAGAGCTTCATGGGCGTCTTCGGCGTCGGCGCGGCCGTCGCGATCGGCGCGAAGCGCGCGGGGATCCCGTACAACGTCGCGCTCGTCGTGATGGGCCTCGTGCTCGTCTTCGCGGACGTGCTCCCGCATGCGCCGCTCGACCCCGAGGTCGTCCTCGTCGCGTTCCTGCCGGTGCTGGTCTTCGAGGGGGCGCTCTTCGCCGACGTCGACAGCCTGAAGGCCGCACGTCGTCCCATCCTCGCGCTCTCCCTCCCCGGGGTGGCCCTCTCCCTGGTCGCGACGGCAGCGGTCGCCAAATTCGCGGTCGGTCTTCCGTTCGCGGTGGCGCTGCTCCTCGGGGCGATCCTCGCGATCACCGACACGGTGAGCGTGCTCCTCGCGTTCCGCAGCACGCGCGTCCCGCACCGCCTCGCGGCCGTGATGGAGGGCGAGAGCCTCTTCAACGACGGCACGGCCCTCGTCCTCGTGAGCCTCGCCGCCAACGTGGTCGCCACGGGCCACTTCGACCTCGCCTCGACGACGCGCGAGCTGCTGTTCGCGATCGGTGGCGGCCTCGCGATCGGCGCGGCCTTCGGCGCGGTGGGCGGCGTGACGCTCCAGCGAACGCCCGATCATCTCACCGGGATCCTGGCGTCGACGGTGCTCGTCTTCGCGACGTCGCTGATCGCCGAGCGCATGCACGCGTCGCCGGTCATCGCGGTGGTCGTGGCCGGCCTCGTCGTGGGTCGCGCCGCGCGGCGCGCACTCGACCCGTCACGCGTGCTCGCGCTGCAGGGCTTCTGGGAGGTGGCGGGCTTCGGTGCGAACGTCCTCTTGTTCCTGCTGGTCGGCATGCAGATCGACGCGCGCATCCTGATCACGGAGGCGGAGACGATCCTCCTCGCCGTCCTCGCTCTCCACGCGGGTCGCGCCGTGGCGGTGTACGGGTGCTTCGCCGTGCTGCGCGCCGCGCGGAGGGATGTGGTCCCGATTCGCTGGCAGCACGTGATGGTGTTCGGCAACATCAAGGGCGCCCTCTCGATGGCCGCCGTTCTCGCGCTCCCCGCGGGCCTGCCGTATCGCGCGCGCCTCGTCGCCATCGTGTTCGGCGTGACCTTCGTGACGCTCCTCACCCAGGCGCTGCCGTTCAGGCGTGTCCTTCACCTCCTCGGGGTCGCGCTCGCCTCCGACGACGTGTTCGACGGCGCACGCGCGCGCCTCATCGCGGCGCGCCGCGCGCAGACCGAGCTCGATTCTCTCCTCGCGACGGGGCTCCTCTCACGTGGCGACCACGCCGAGCGTCGGGCCGTCTTCCAGCGCGTCGTCATCGAGTCCGAGGCCGCGCTGCGCACGCCCGAGGCCGACGCGGCCGACGACGAGCTCATCGACGCGGCCGTGTGGAATGCCCAGAAGGTCGCGCTCGCGGACGCCGCGCGCCGTGGGCTCGTCGCCGGCGAGACCGCCGAGCGCGAGATCTCGGCGATCGATCGGAATCTCGTGAGGAGCGAAGGCGGGCATGGTGGTGGCACGGACACGAAGGATGGGAATCAATGATGCGCATCATCATCGCGGGAGCTGGGCGTGGAGGTCTGAACCTGTCGGCGCATCTGCAGGGTCAGGGGCATTCCGTCATCGTCATCGATCGTGATTCGGCGACGGTCGTTCGCGCGGCGGAGCAGCTCGGGGTGGTGGCGCTGATGGGGGACGCAACCGACGTCGGGACGTTGAGCCAGGCAGACCCGCGGCGCGCGGACGTCGTCGTCGGGATGCTTCATCGAGACGCGGACAATCTCGCGGTCGCCACGCTCGCGCGTTCGATGGGCGCGCGACGGGTCATGGTGCGGATGCGGGACCCGCTCTATCGCCCGGTGTACGTCGAGGTCGGGGTCCAGCAGATCCTCTCGGAGACGGAGATCCTCGTGGGCGCGCTGGCGACGGCGATCGAGTTCGAGGCGGTGCGTCACTCGATGGTGCTCGGGTCGGGCAAGGCGATCGCGGTCGAGCTTCTCGTGCCGGAGGACGCCTTGGTGGTCGGGAGGTCGGTGAGCGAGGTGGCGAGCGACGAGGCCTTTCCGCGCTCCTGCGTGATCGCGGGCGTCGGGCTCGAGGGCGAGGTGCAGGCGCCGCGCGGCGCCACGGTCATCGAGGGGGGCGCGCAGCTGCTGGTGGTGTCGGCGCGCGCGGATCTGTCGAAGACGATCGAGTTCTTCTTGCGCAAGGAGTGAGGGCAAGGATGATCGTCTGACCTTGGAAGAGCCGCAGTCTCCGCCAGCCGCGCCGCGCGAGAAGGGCGCGCTCATCGAGCTCGCGAAGCTGTTCTTGCGGCTCGGGGCGACGGCGTTCGGGGGGCCGGCGGCGCACACGGCGATGATGCGTCGGGAGGTGGTCGAGCGACGCAAGTGGCTGACGGACGCGGAGCTGCTCGACCTGATCGGGGCGACGAATCTCATTCCGGGGCCGAACTCGACGGAGCTGGCGATCCACATCGGCCATCGTCGCGCGGGGTATCCGGGGCTGGTGGTGGCGGGGGCGTGCTTCATCCTTCCCGCGGCGCTGATCACGTTCGGGGTTGCATCGCTCTATGTTCGCTTCGGCCGCCTGCCGCAGGCAGGCGCAATGCTCTACGGCGTGAAGCCGGTGATCGTCGCCGTGGTGGTCCAGGCGCTGGTCGGCCTCGCGCGCACGGCGACGAAGACGAAGGGCCTCGCGGTGCTGGGCATCGCGGCGGCGGTCGCGGCGATGGCGGGGGTGCACGAGCTGATCGTGCTGTTCGGGGCGGCGGCGGTGTACGCGATGCGGCGGCATCCGCGGGGCGGGTCGGGGTCGGGGTCGGGGTCGGGGTCGGGGTCGGGGTCGGGGTCGGGGGCGGGG
>Ga0105047_10000391_pt1 | contig 73197 bp, 72 predicted proteins | sample MAT04_FD_78384 | JGI IMG/M metagenome (GOLD analysis project Ga0105047, IMG submission 78384) | Freshwater microbial communities from Lake Fryxell liftoff mats and glacier meltwater in Antarctica - MAT-04 (megahit assembly) | ecosystem: Environmental > Aquatic > Freshwater > Ice > Liftoff... | reverse complement strand
CCCGAATCGCTCCATCCCGAATCGCTCCATCCGGAATCGCTCGACCCCGTCGACCCCAACCGTCACCAAGATTCCGGAGCCCGCGCGATGGCTCACGAGCCCCCGGTGGATCCCGACATCACCCTGCACGGTGTGCCCAACCCTTTCCGAGCCGACGGGGTGCCAGAGCAGGACGACCCACCCCCACCTACCACCGACCACTCGGTCGAGGAGCATTCCACTGTGAGCACTCCCACGTCCGGCCCTGTCGGCCACCGTGCCACCTCCGATGCCGACGCCATTGCCACCTCCGGAGCCGACCCTGTTTTCGCCTCCGGCACCGACCCTATTTTCGCCTCCGGGGACACCACGATGAGCCTCACCGTCGAGGAGCTCGTCCGGGCCACTGGCCTCACGGCGCGCCAGATCGGCGAGCTCGAACGATTCGGGCTGATCCAGGCCGAGCACTACGGCACGTCCAACCGCTACGACGAGGAAGCGCTCCTCGTCGCACGTGTTGCCGCCTCGATGCTCGCCAAAGGCGTTGAGGTCCGACACCTCCGCATGTTCAAGCTGGCGGCGGAACGAGAGGCGGCCTTCTACGAGCAGCTGGTCACCCCGATCCTCAAACAACGCAATCCCAAAGCTCGGCAAGACGCGCTGGAGACCCTCCGAGTTCTCGCCGCCGGCGGCGATGCTTTGCGATCGTCGATGTTGCGCTCCGCGCTCAAACACCTCGTGTCGCGAGGCTGAGGCCTCCGTGACCGGGGCGACACCAGCGCCTCCGCCCCCGGAACTCCTGCTCTCGTCCCACGAGTTGGCAACGATGGTCGGCCGCCTCGCCGGCGAGGTGGACCGCGACTACCCGAAGGGAGTTGCGGCCATCGGCGTGTTGAGCGGGAGTCTGGTGTTCCTTGCCGACTTCGTTCGCCGGCTCTCGATCGACGTCACGATCGACTTTCTCGCTATCACCCCGTTCGCTCCAGATACGGGGAGGGTGCGGATTACCAACGACCTGGCCACGGACCTCGAGGGGCGTGACGTCCTGTTGGTCGAAGACATCGTCGACACGGGGTTGAGCGCAGTGTTCCTCGCCAAGGCCCTGCGCCAACGGGGGGCCAGCACGGTGGCGATCTGCACCTTGTTGGATCGGCGTTGCCGGCGCATCGTGCCCGTCGAACTGGCCTACGTTGGTCGCGAGGTGCCCGACACGTTCGTGGTGGGCTACGGCCTCGGTGATGCAACCGCGCACCGCAACCTTCCCCACCTGGTGCAGGTCACCCCTGATTGGCTGCTCGGGAATCCCCGAGAGCAGGCACGAGCATTGCGTGGGCTCGACCCGCTCGGAGAGGGCGTCACCGATCGCGGAGCGAGCCGATAGGGTTTCGGGTGATGGAGGAGATGGAAATTCTCGGCGTGCGCCCCGAGTTCCAGGGCAACACCCCTGTGGTGTTGCTGCGAGAACGCGACGGACGTCACCGACACCTCCCCATCTTCATCGGCGCCCCAGAAGCAATGGCCATCGAGTTCGCCATGAAAGGTGTGGCTACGGCGCGCCCGATGACGCACGACCTCCTCCGCGATGTTTTGCTCGCCCTTGGTGTAGTTCCGGAAAAGGTGGTGATCACGGATCTCGCCGAGGGGGTGTTCTTCGCCGAGCTCCACCTCCGACGCGGCGACGACGCCTACGTCTTGTCGAGCCGGCCGTCCGATGCACTCGCCCTGGCCGTCCGGATGGAAATCGCGGTGTATTGCGTGCCCGACGTGCTCGCAGCGGCTGCCATCGAGCTCGAGGACGCACCGAAAGAAGACCGCGAAGAAGTCGTGGAGGAGTTCCGGGCGTTCATCGAGTCCGTCAACCCCGAGGACTTCGAATCCTGAGATCCGGAATCAAGTCGACGATAGGAATCGATTCGACGACAGGAATCGACACTGAACCGGTCATTGACCTCCAGACCTCGCCGTTGTACGATCCGGCAGCTGCTCACAGCATCGTAATTCCGTCATTGTCGTTCGATTGCCCCGAAGCTGCCGCTTCGCTGCGCGACGGTCGGCACCGAAGCCCGAAAGCAACGGATTGATGGTGTCGCGCCGCATGTGGGTGCAGGTACACACCGAAGTGTCAGTCTCCACTTGAGGTCGAGGGTTCCTCGCCTCCTCGCAAAGGCCCCCTCCATGAACCTTGTCCCTTCCCTCGACACCGGCTACAGCGGAAGCCGGGCTGCCGAGATCGTCGGCATCACCTACCGGCAGCTCGACTACTGGGCCCGCACCGACCTCGTGCGCCCAACCCTCGCCGACGCCGCCGGAAGCGGAAGCCGTCGCCGCTACGGGTACCGCGACCTCCTCGAACTCCGCGTCGTCAAGAGCCTGCTCGACGCCGGAATCCGGCTCGAAACCGTGCGTGAGGTTTTCACCTACCTTCGCGACAGCCTGGGCGAGGATATTTCGGCGGCCAACCTGGTGATTCAGGGTTCCACCACGGTGTTGATCCGCAAGGACGAGGAGTTGATCGATCTCGTCAAACGAGGACAAGGCGTGCTGAACATCTTGGCCATGGCCGGCGTGATGGAAGACCTCGACGCCCGCATCGTGCAACTCCATCCAGCCGCTGCGATCACCGCCGATCCGGCCTCTGTCGCCGAGGCCGGCACCGCGGTCATCCCCGGAATGCCCGGCACCCGCGGCGCCAAACCTGCGACCAACGTTGGGGCCCGGGCCGTCGGGCATTGAGTCGAGGAGCGTGGGTCGGGATCGCTGCATGCCTCCCGCACCAAACGTGACCTCTCCACTCTTTCCCGATCGTGACGCCTCGGCCGCACGGTCGCTGCCCCACCAGCACACCGACTTCGCCCACAACTCGGAGCGACAGTTCGCCAAGCTGCTCGACTTCTACGGCATCGAGTGGGCCTACGAACCCACCACGTTCATCCTCGAAAAAAGCCACGACGGACGCACCACCCACGCGTTCAGTCCCGACTTCTACCTTCCCGACTTTGATCTCTACCTCGAGATCACGACGCAGCGCCAACGGCTCGTCACCAAGAAGAACCGGAAAGTCCGGCTGCTCCAGGAGCGCTACCCCGAGGTGAAGATCACCGTCCTCTACCAGCGCCATTACCTCGCGCTGCTCGTGAAGTACGGGCTCGAGTCGCCATCTCAGCTCGAGTCCTCCGGCGGCGATGATCCCGACGACACCGTCGGCGGGGGAGTGCTGTCGTTCCTCCCGCTCGAACATCCCGTCTCGCCGCCCGACCCGCTGACGTCGTGATGGCCCGCTGACGTCGTGATGGCCCGCTGACGTCGTGATGGCCCGCTGACGTCGTGATGGCCCGCTGACGTCGTGATGGCACTGCCACCTGCCGGCTGACCATCCGCGTCCAGCTATTGAATCTGGTTCAGAATATGAACATGATTCATTTGGTCGCCGTGCCCGAGCAGCGTCGGGAGAGATCCAAGCAACAGAAACGGGAGCGGATCCTCGCTGCCGCCGCTCGGGTCCTCGACGATCAAGGCCTGCGGGGATTCGCCGTGAAGGCCGTGGCCGACGAAGCCGACGTATCGGTGGGCACGGTCTACAACTACTTCGCGTCCAAGACGGCACTGCTCGTCGCGTTGCGTGCACACGCCATCGACACCCTCCGGGCGAGCTACACGAACGCCCAACCGGTGCTCGACGCCTTCCTCGACGATGAAGGGTTGGCTTCCGATTTGCGAGCTCTTGTTCCGCTTTGTGCGTTTGGCGGGTTCTGGGCCGCGGCCTCGGTGGTGCTCGCCGACGAGTTCCACCTCCAACGTGCCCTGTTGTCGGAGCCCATCGACTTTCGATCCACCGACGAACTGCGCCAAGCCCTTCCCGTGGTCCTTCGACTCCTTGAGCTTCCGAGCAGCTTGCTCGACCGTGCGGTGAAGTTGGAACTGCTCGAACCACACGACAACCGAGAGCGCGCCCTGGTGTGGGTCGCGGCGCTCAACGGCGTGTTGCTGCTCGACCAACTGGCGGCCGTCGACCGCCACCTGTTCCGGGCGCCGCACCTCGCCGAGATGGTCACCATCGACTTGCTCGTGGGATGGGGTGCTGACCGCGCCGACGTAGAGGTGGCCACCAGTCATGTCCGTAAGCTCGCCGCCGTGGCCCCACTTGCTCCTCGGCCCGACGGCCCCGGTTACCGAGGTCCCGCAACGTGACCTCGACGAACCGATGGCTCCGCCGCTGGTGGACCTCCGTCCGCCTCGCCCTCGCAGCCATCGTCCTGGCCCTCCTGATTGGCGGAACCACGGTGTTCGGGGCAACGGTTTTCGGCCCGCTGACAACGGCATCGGCCCAGAACATCGAGCCCTGCTTCGAGGGGGCCCCGATGCGCACGGCACCAGCCGGAAGTGGACCATCCCCGGTAGGCCGGTGCACGCCACCCACGAGCCAGACCCTGCTCGACAACTTCGTCTGGGCTTGGCTCGTCGGCTGCGGGGCAATCGCCGTCGTGGTGGGCATTCGTGTGGTGCGCCATAGTCCACTGCTCGATGCGCCCACCGATCCATCGCCGACCGACGTTGCAGGCCGGCCCGGTAGTGTCCCGCCCCATGACTGACGACCTCCGCTACTCGCCGCTCGACGCCGCCCATCGATCACTCGGTGCCAAGATGGTGCCGTTCGGCGGTTGGGACATGCCGCTCAGCTACACCGAGGGCACCCTGGCCGAGCACCGGGCCTGCCGTCATGGTGCCGTGGCGTTCGACGTGAGTCATCTCGGCACGGTCCGAGTGGAAGGGCCCGACGCGCTCGGCCTCCTGCAGGCCGCCCTGACCAACGATCTGGGCAAGATCGAACCGGGCCGGGCCCAATACACGCACCTTCTCGATCCAGACTCGGCGGGAGTGCTCGACGACATCATCGTGTGGTGGCGCGAACCCGAGGTGTTCGATGTGATGCCGAACGCCTCGAACACCGATCGGGTCACCAGCGCCCTCGGGGCCGGCACCGACGTCACCGCTACCCGAGCGGTGATCGCCGTGCAGGGGCCCGACGCGCGAGCCCGGCTCGCCACCGTCAGCCCCGAGGCTGCTGCCATCGGCCGGTTTCGTGTGGGCACGTTCGAGTGGGAGGGAACTGAATGCGTCGTGGCCGGCACCGGCTACACCGGTGAAGACGGGGTCGAGTGCGCCGTACCCGCTGCCGTCGCTCCCGCCTTCTGGGATGCGGTGATCGCCGCCGGCGTCACGCCCGCCGGTCTCGGCGCCCGCGACACGCTCCGCCTGGAAGCCGGGCTCCCACTTCACGGCCACGAACTGGGCCCCGACATCACCACACTGCAAGCGGATCTGGGCTGGGTGGTGAGTTGGACCAAAGGCCCCTTCCGCGGCAGCGAGGCGCTGCTCGCCGAGAAGGAGGCCGGTGTCGCCCGAATTCTGCGCGGACTCTCCGTGAAGGGACGCCGTCCTCCTCGTGCAGATCAGCCGGTGCTCATCGATGGCGAGGTGGTGGGGATCGTCACGAGCGGCAACTTCTCGGCTGAGCTCGGCCACGGCATTGCCCTCGCGTTCGTCCCACCTTCGATCGAGTTAGGCACAACGGTGCAGATCGATGCCCGCGGCACGTTGCTCGACGCCACCGTGATGAAACCTCCCTTCGTGGCCAAGAAGTAGCGGGAACCTCGTAGGGCGCAGTCCCGTTCCACCTCAGTTCTCGTAGGCCTCGATCGGGGGACAGGCGCACACCACGTTGCGGTCGCCGAAGGCGTTGTCGATCCGGCTCACCGGCGGCCAGTACTTGTCGAATCGAAGGGCCGCCACCGGATAGGCCGCCAGCTCCCGCGAATACGAGTGCGTCCACCCGTCGGCAAGCACGTCCTCGGCCGTGTGGGGCGCATGATGCAGCGGATTGTCGTCGGCCGGCCACGTTCCGGCCTCGACCGCCGAGATCTCCGCACGGATGGCGATGAGGGCATCACAGAACCGGTCGACCTCGGCCAGGCTTTCGGACTCGGTGGCTTCGATCATCAAGGTGCCCGCCACGGGGAACGACATCGTCGGGGCATGAAAGCCGTAGTCGACAAGGCGTTTGGCGACGTCATCGACCGTGACGCCCGAAACCGCCGTGATCGGGCGGATATCGATGATGCACTCATGGGCGACCATGCCGTTCTGCCCGGTGTAGAGCACCGGGTAGTGGGGAGCGAGGCGGTGCGCGATGTAGTTGGCGGTGAGGATCGCCACCTCGGTCGCTTCGAGCAAGCCTTCCCGTCCCATCATCGTGATGTACATCCACGAGATGGGCAGGATGCTCGCCGAACCCCAAGGGGCGGCAGCAACCGGGCCGGCGCTCGATGCGGGCCCGGCAGCATCGGCCTGAGGATGGTTCGGAAGGAACGGGGCAAGGTGGGCCCGCACACCGATCGGACCAACGCCGGGACCTCCGCCGCCGTGGGGGATGCAGAAGGTCTTGTGGAGGTTGAGGTGGCTCACGTCGGCACCGAACTGCCCGGGTTTGGCCACGCCCACGAGCGCATTGAAGTTCGCGCCGTCGAGATAGACCTGCCCCCCGACCGCGTGCACCTTTTCGCAAATATCGGTGATGGCTGCTTCGAACACGCCGTGGGTCGATGGGTAGGTAACCATGAGACAACTCATGCGTTCGCCGTGTTCGGCGAGCTTGGCGTCGAGGTCGACGAGGTCGACGTTGCCGCTTTCGTCGCATTTCACCACCACCACATCGAGGCCCACCATTGCCGCCGATGCCGGATTGGTGCCATGAGCGGAAGCCGGGATCAGACACACGGTTCGATGCGCTTCGCCTCGGCTGCGGTGATAGCCCTGGATGGCCAGCAGCCCGGCGTATTCGCCTTGTGAACCGGCATTCGGCTGCAGCGAAACGGCGTCGTAGCCCGTGATCTCCACCAGCATGGCTTCCAGTTGATCGATCAGTTGGAGGTAACCCCCGACCTGCGATGGCGGAGCGAACGGGTGGACGCGGCCGAACTGGGGCCACGTGACGGGAAGCATCTCGCTCGCCGCATTCAGCTTCATCGTGCAGGAGCCGAGCGGAATCATGGCCCGGTCGAGAGCGAGGTCCTTGTCCATCAACTTACGCAGATAGCGCATCATCTCGGTCTCGGAGTGGTAGCGGTTGAACACCGGATGGGTGAGGAAGGCACTGGTCCGAACGAGTGCGTCGGGGATGAACCGACCAACACGAAGGTCGAGAACGTCGATGGAAACGTCACGGATGTCGAATGCCTCCCACACCAACTCGATGGTTCGCCGGGTCGTGGTCTCGTCGAGGGAGATCCCGACAGTGTTCGCATCCACCCGTCGAAGGTTGATCCCCAACGCCTCGGCGGCGGCGACCACATCGTCGGCACGACCAGGCACGCGCACCGTGACGGTGTCGAACCAGCCGGCGGCGTTTACCACCTCGGCCCCAGCATCGGTGAGCCCTGCGGCGAGAATCGTGGTGAGGCGGTGTACTCGCTCGGCGATGCGGGTGAGACCGGTGGGGCCGTGGTACGCGGCGTACAACCCGGCGATGTTGGCCAGCAGCACTTGCGCCGTGCAGATGTTGCTGGTGGCCTTCTCCCGGCGGATGTGCTGCTCCCGGGTTGAAAGCGTGAGCCGGTAGCTCTTGCGGCCCTTGGTATCGACGGAAACACCCACGAGACGCCCAGGCAAGGTGCGTTTGTGGCTGTCCTTGGTGGCGAGATAACCCGCGTGCGGGCCACCGAAGCCGAGGGGCACGCCAAACCGTTGTGTGCTGCCCACGGCGATGTCGGCACCGATCTCCCCCGGCGGGCGCAACAAGGTGAGCGCCAGTGGGTCGGCGGCGACCACCACCAGCGAGCCGCGCTCGTGCATGGCTTCGATGAGTGGCTCGTGGTCGGTGAGCGCGCCCGAAGATCCCGGGTATTGCACCAACACGCCGAAGACGCCTTCCCCGACGCCAGCATCGGCCGGATCACCCACATGCACCTCGATGCCGAGCGGTTCGGCGCGGGTCTGCACCACGGCGATCGTCTGGGGGTGACAATCGACGTCGACAAAGAACACGTTCCCCCCCTTGGGGTTCACGCGGCGGCACATGGTCATGGCCTCCGCCGCGGCCGTGCTCTCATCGAGCATCGACGCGTTGGCGATCTCCATGCCCGTGAGGTCGCACACCATCGTTTGGAAGTTCAGAAGTGTTTCAAGGCGACCCTGGGAGATTTCTGGCTGATAGGGGGTGTAGGCGGTGTACCAGCCCGGATTCTCGAGCAGGTTCCGGAGGATCACCGCCGGGGTGATGGTGTCGTGATAGCCGGTGCCGATCAGCGAGGTGGCCACCACGTTGCGTTCGGCGATCTCCCGCAGGGCGGTGATGGCCTCACGCTCGGTGACCGCGGGCGCGAGATCAAGTGGCTTGTCCCACCGGATCGACGAGGGGACGACGGCGTCGATGAGCGAGTCGAGCGTTTCCTGCCCGAGGGTGTGCAGCATCGTGGCCTGATCGGCGACGGATGGACCGACATGGCGGCCAATGAACTCGGTGTGGTGTTCAAGGTCGTCGAGACTGGGGGCAGAAGACACGTGGGGACCTTTGGGGTAGGGGAGCGAGCGCGGTTGGGGGAGTGGGCCGGATAGCGGTGAGGCGCTGTTAAGGAGCAGCGCGGGCAGACACACCGGTCCGATGGCCGGTGAACCCCTCGCTGTCGTGGAACCTGAGAGTTTTCGCTGCACGCCATGTCTCGGCGGACAGCCTTCCCCTTCGGTGAGCGGGGGCGACGATGCCCACGCTGCTCTCCAGCGGTGCCTACCTCCAGCGGTACCTCTGCCTGAGAGATTCCGGGGTTCCTTGCTCCTTCGGCGCCGTTACCGGTTGAACCGGCAACGAACTCTCCCGCAGGTGGTGAACGGCGTCTGTTGTGACCGACAGGCTACCCGACGTGCCGGCGCGACACTGGCCCCATGCATCAACCTGAATCCGACAATCGTCAGACCCGTCGCACCGATTGGCAGGGTGACGACTACCAGGCCCGGTTCGACCGCTTGGCGTCGACGGGCATCGACATGCATGGCGAGGCGACCTTCATTCGAAGCCTGCGGCCCTCATCGGTCCTCGATGCCGGTTGCGGTACCGGGAGGGTGGCTATCGAACTGGCCCGTCATGGCATCGACGCGGTGGGCGTCGACGTCGAACCGTCGATGCTTTCCGTTGCCCGCGACGCCGCCCCGCACCTCGGGTGGGTGGAGGCTGATCTCACGGCGTTCGACCTCAACCGCCAGTTCGATGTGGTGGTGCTCGCCGGGAATGTTCCGCTCTTCACGCCCGCCGGCACCCAGGCCGCGATGATCCAATGCTGCGCTCGACATGTGTCGTGTGGCGGGTTCCTGGTCCTGGGCTTCTCGCTTGGCCGGGGATACCACCTCGACCAGCTCGATGCCGACGCCGAGGCCGCGGGGATCGAGCACCATCAACGTTTCTCCACGTGGGACGGCGCCCCGTTTGACCCCGACGTTCACGACTATGCCGTGACGGTCTTTCGCGCCGCGCCGTGTGGCTGATCCGCCCACGCAGGCGCCTTCCCCGCGGACAACGCCGTCAGGCGAGCTGTCGGGCGATCGTGGCGGTGTCGAAATAGATCCGAGCGGAATCCAGGCGGGTGCCGTTGAAGGAAAAGAAGGCCGCCATGCGACAGCGAAACCCTCGGCCGGTTGGCGCAATGGCGTCGTGGTCTCGAGCGATTGCTCCCAGGAGGGTGCCGGAGATCCACACCTCCGCGATCACGGCCTCATCAGCGTGGTGGTAGGTGATGAGCTCACTGCGGTAGTCGGGGAACGCGGCGGCCCGGTCGCGGAGGTACGCGCCCACTTGTTCCGTGCCGTCGTAGACCTTGTGGGTACCGATGAGCTCGTACCGAGGATGGGGGAACGCTGCACACACCGCGTCGAGATCGTTTCGGTTCTCGGCATCGATCAGGGCTAGGAGGGTTGCTTCGCGGGATTGACGCACGTCGGGGTCTTGGCTCATGAATGGCTCGCCGGGCTCAGGATGCGAGATCGGGCTGGGCCCGAATGATCTGCTCGAACAAGGGCTGAAAGCTCAACCAGCCGGCCAATGGCGAACCGACCTGACCCGCGGTGTGTGCCGCGGTGTCGGCGTCGATGGGGTGAACCTCACCGGCCGCTTGGGCCAGCAGCTGCGCTTGACACGATCGCTCCATGGTGATGAACCACCAGGCCGCCTCGTCGATGGACCCACCCACGGTGATGAGACCGTGGTTACGAAGGATTGCCGCCTTGTTGTCGCCGAGTGCATGGGCGATGCGTTTGCCTTCCTCAAGGTCGAGCACCACACCGGTGTAGTCGTCGAAGAGCGCATGGTCGCCGTAGAACGCGCAGGAATCCTGGGTAATGGGCAAGAGCTCTCGCCGAAGCGAGGAGAACGCCTTGCCGTGGATGGAATGGGCGTGGGCGGCCGCCAGTACATCAGGACGGGCGGCGTGCACCTGGGAGTGGATGGCGAAGGCGGCATCGTTCACGGCGTAGTTCCCCTCCACGATGTCGCCATGATGGTTCACCAACAGGAGGTCGGACGCCTTGATGAGGGAAAAGTCGAGGGCAAACGGATTGACCCAGAAATGATCGGGAAACTCGGGATCGCGAGCAGTGATATGGCCAGCCACCCCCTCGGAGAAGCCGAACCGTCCGAACAACCGGAAGGCGGCGGCGAGGCGCACCTTGAGGTGTTGTCGCTCCTCTTCGACCGAGTCGAAGGTGGGTATGGAGTAGAGCAGCGGTTTGCGTTCCATGTCGTCTCCCGGTGGGGCCCCGTGACGCTCGTGCGTCATACCGACCACAGTATCGCCCCGCCCGTTTTGACCGCTCACCGATGCTGTGGTTCGATGCTCCCTGCACTGATCGTGTGACGCGCAGGGGAAGCCGGTCCAAGTCCGGCACTGACCCGCAGCCGTAAGGTCGACCGTCGAGGTCGACAAGTCGGAATGCCTGCCCGTTGTACGGCTCCCAATGCGCCGTCGTGGAAAACGGGCAGAGCCAAAAAGTCCCTCGTGCCGCGAGGTTCCGGCGAGCCCCTCGAAAGGAACCTCATGCGTACCCCGTCCCGTCCTCTGCGTGCCTTCGCGCTCGCCGCGCTGCCCGTGGTGGCACTGCTCCCCGCGACCACCAGCACCGCTGCCCCGCTCACCACGGATCCTGCGGTTGCGGCGACGCTCGCCGCTTCGTGGCTCGCCGATCAGGTGAACGCCGAAGGGTTTGTGCCCGGACCGACCAACACCCCCGATGTCTCTGCCACCCTCGAGGTGGCACTCGCCTTGGCATCGTCGCGCAGCCAAGAGCCGACCTTCAATCGAATCGTGGCCTGGCTTGTCCCCAACTCCGAGACCGCCATCGCGAAGAGCGGCAACGACGATCCGGGCCGCCTGGGCTACCTCCTCATGATCGCCGACATTGCCGGTGTCCCCCCCACCAACTTCGGTGGAGTCAACCTCAACGCAAGGCTTGACGGAACATTCAACGACTTCGCACCCGGCCTCTACGGCGGCGCCGACCCTTCTTACGACGGCGTGTTCCGCCAGTCGATCGCTCTCGCTGGCGTGTACGCCTCGGGAAGCCCCTTGCCGGCCGCCGCGGTCGCCTGGTTGTCGGATCAGCAGTGCGGCCCCACGCCGGCGGCCGCGAACGGTGGCTTCCTCGGCTTTCGCGCCGATGTGAGCGTCGACTGCGCTGCTCCCGACGCCATGGCCTTCAGCGGACCGGATACCAACAGCACCGCCGTGGCCGCGCAGGCCCTCGCGCTCGCCGGGCACACGGTAGAGGTCGACCTGGCCCTCGACTTCCTGGCGGCGGCGAAGACTCCCGTCGGCGGATTCCCGTATATCACCGGCGGCGACGCCGACCCCAACTCCGAAGCCCTCGTGATCCAAGCCATCGTGGCCGGGGGAGAGGCCCCGGGCACCGGCCGCTGGGCCAACGGCGCCGACACGCCCTTCACCGCCCTCCTCAGCTGGCAGATTGGCACCACGGGCGCGGCCGACGACCAGGGTGCGTTCGCATCCCCGTTCAGCAGCGGCTTCCCCGATCTCTACGCCACCCGTCAGGCGGTGTGGGGCGCTGCCGGCACACCGTTCCCCCTGACGTTCGACCCCTACCCGGACCCCATTCCGTCCACGACCGTCCCCTCCTCGTCCGCCACGAGCGTGCCGACCACCTCCACCACGGCCCTGCCGGTGGTGACCCCCGCGTTCACCGGCTGACTGTTTCCGTTCGGGCCATCCATTCCGCGGGCGTCGCCATGTGGTGAACTTCGTCACGTGACGAAATTGTCCGAACAGCCTCACACCTCGCCACCCAATTCGCCCCGCACCTCGCCCGACACCTCGGGCACCGCACGTGCTCCCGCGATGCGGTGCCACTGGTGCGGCCGGGAGATCAACCCCCGGCCCGGCCCCGGACGACCGAAACAGTATTGCCGTCAGGGTTGCCGGCAGCAGTCGCACATGGCGAGGAAGTTGGCATCGTCGCACGGGCTGGGCGATGACGATCTCGTGGTGTCGCATGCCCAGATCGAAGATCTTCAAAGCAGGATTTATTGCCTGCAGGCGGCGATCGTCGACATCACCAACGACCTCGCCACCAGCAGTGAGCCCAACGATGTACGGCAGGCGCTCGACTGGCTGCTGGAGAATGCCCGGCCGGTGGCGGAACTCTGGATCGAACCCCGCACGATTCTTGCGCCGTGAACAGCAGCTGGGCGCAGCTCCGAGATGAGCTGATTTCAAGGGGGAAGGCTCCTACAACCACCCGGCTTTGCGAAACCGTCGCCAAACCAGGAAACAACACACTGCCATTGCGGTCATCACGAGGGGGTACCCCGCGGGGTGACGGAGCTCTGGCATCGTGTCGAAGTTCATGCCGTACACACCGCCAAACATCGTGGGGATGGCGGCGATCGCCACCCAGGCGGAAATCGTGCGCATGTCGTCGTTCTGACGAACGCTGATCTGGGCCAGGTTGGCGTTGAGTGCGTCGGACAGCAGCGCTCCCGTTGAATCGACGCGGGTGACCACCCGAATCAGGTGGTCGTGCACATCACGAAAGTGGTTGGCCAACGCCGGTTCCACGTGGCACACGCCCGCCGTCTGCAGAACCAACAGCGCTTCCAGGAAGGGCTCGGCGTTGCGGTGAAAGTCGAGCACCTCCCGTTTGAGCTTGAAGATCCGCTCCGCCGGATTGGTGCGCTCGTGGGTGAAAACCTCTACCTCGACCTCCCGGAGATCGTTGTCGATTCCAGAGATCACCGGTTCGTAGCCATCGACCACCGCATCCACGACGGCGTGGAGCACGGCGCTCGGTCCGTGGGTGAGGAATTCCGGACGTGACTCGAGCGAGCGACGAACGTCGGCAAGCGCCGTGGCTTCGCCATGGCGGACCGTGACCACAAACCGGTCGCCGATGAAGAGGTGGAGTTCCGCGAAGGTCACTTCTTCGCTGGCATCGAGGTACTGCGCAGTCTTCAACACCACGAAGAGGGAGTCCCCGTATTGCTCAAGTTTGGGGCGTTGGTGGGCATTGACCGCGTCTTCCACCGCCAACGGATGGAGGTCGAACTCGGCCCGAACGGCAGCGAACTCCTCCATGGAGGGCTGGAACAAACCCACCCACACGAAGGAATCCGGTTCGCTCGCAGTCTCGAGTGCCTCTTGGAGATCGAGCGGGCCTTCGCGGCGGACCCCGTTGGTATACACGGCGAGATCGACGATCATGGGAACATTCTGACGATCATCGAGCCACGGTGACGATCATGGGGCCATTCTGACGACAAGACTCGGGCATCAGGACGGTCAGCCGTCAGTCACCAACTCCGCAGGGGCCGACTCCCGCGTGGCCGCCAGCACGGCCCAGATCATCACGAACTGCAGTGGCAGGCGCGCCCACAGCGCCCATTTGGGCATGCTTGGGCCACCCTCGACGGAGAGGTCGCGCAGTGCCATGTTGATGTTGGCCGGGAACACCAAGAGCAAAAGCCCCACGAGCAGGAAACCCAACCGGCGGGTAGGCCAGCGGAGCAGCTTCACGCCACCGGCCACCTCCAACACTCCTGTGCCGTACACCCAGAACGACTTGGCAGGAAGCTCGTCCGGAATGATCGCCTCAAACTGCTTCGGTGCCACAAAGTGGAGCACCCCGATTCCCACCAGGGACGAGCCCATGCCGTAGCGGGCGAGTTTGCTCGATGTGCGGGCTGGTGCGGACGGTTTGCTCATGGGACTCCCTCGACGAGAGGGGCAGCCTATCGACGCCGTCACGCCCTGCCGTCGGCAACACTTGGCGGGTGTCTCGGTTCGACGCCACATGGGCGTCCTCGGCAATCGACGTGCTCCCCGTTCCCGTGCTCGGCGTCGACGGAGAAGGCAACGTGCACTGGGCGAACCGCGTCGCCACGACGATGTTGGGATTCCACTCGACCACCGATCGGGGAACGTCGATCGCTCGATGGCTGCATCCCGACGACATCGAGGTGGCGTTGCTCGCGGCAATGGTGTCGGACGCGTACCCGGAGCTCGTGGGACCCGTCCGGTATCGGGTCGTGGGCGCCGACGGCGTCACCTACGGCCTCGAAGTACTCGGTCGGACCGATGCTCCTCCCGTGAGCCCCGCCGATGCCCTCTCGGGTGCCGAGCTCAACATGGTCGTCGCCTTCCCCATCGCCCATCGGGAAACGATCGAGGAGGCCGTGGCGTCGATGGGGGCAGGGGAGCCGTTCGACCGTTCGATCGCCCTGCTTCACCTCGCCCTTCGCAGCATGTTCGGCCACACCGATATCGCGTTTGTCGTGCATACCGCCACTGGTCCGTTGTCGTTCGGTGATCCGCTTCCCGCGGAACTGCTCGACTGGGCCGACCCGACCGGCCCGGCGCTTCTCGAACACCTCGACGCCGCGCCGTCCGACGTCGCCAGCGCGGCCCGCGACCATGGCTACGCCGCGGCGGCGGCCGTGTTCGTCGATGATCCGGCAGGATTCGCCCCGTCGGCCATCGTGGCGTGGACGATCGATCCGTTGCTGGCACTGCGTTTCCGCGTTCGCGCCCAACGTGAACCCGCCACCGTGTTCTCGCTCGCCCTTCGGCAACGAGCGGCCGTCGAGGCGCTGGCGGCGGCGGCGCGAACCGATGCACTCACCGGGCTGGCCAACCGCACCGCCCTTTTCGAGCACCTCCGCCGGATTCGCTCCGGCGCATGGGGAGGCACCCGGTGCACGATCTGTTATCTCGATCTCGACGGCTTCAAGCCGATCAACGACACCCTCGGACACGACGCGGGGGACCACGTGCTCACCGCAGTGGCAGAGCGGCTGCGGCAATGTGTTCGGGCCGACGACGTCGTGGCTCGTGTCGGTGGCGACGAGTTCGTGGTGTTGTGCCGGGATGTCACGGAGCTGGGCGAAACGACGCTGGCCGACCGAATGGTCGAAGCCGTGGGCGCGCCGGTCTCCGTCCCTACCCATGCTTCACCCGCCGTCGTCGGGGTATCGATCGGCACGTGCACCCTGCCCGCGGAACCTGATGAGGCAGACATCGACGATGCCCTCCGACGAGCCGACGCCGCGATGTATCGGGCCAAGGCCGATGGGGGAGGGCGTGTGGTCCGAGCAGAGACTGCCCCGCCGACTACCTGAAGGCGGGGCCACGACGGAGATTGGCGGCGCGACCACTCTCCGCGCGCAAGATTGGGCCAAACGACCACTTGTAGCGTTTCTGACGGATCGTCAGAATGTGGACGGCCCGGGGATTCTTCTCGGTGTTCTCTCCCGACCAAAGGATCTCCATGGCCTCCCTGCGCCTCCCGTTCCGACCTTCTCGCACCCCGGTGCGCATCGTGTTCGGCGGTGTCGCGGTCGCGCTGTTGATGACCGCGATCGGCACGGGCCCTGCTCATGCCGCGACGTCGCTGAGCGGTGGCTGGCGGGCCCAACACACGCTGGCCGGGTCGCAGTGCTGGCCGTTCACCGGCGGGGCCCAGGCCCCGTACGCGCCGAATGGCACCGGTACGGCGTGGAGCAAACAATCGATGAGCTCGAACTGCCTGGTGTGGACGTCGTACGGCATCGGATCGAACGGGCTCGGTACCGTGATCTCGGTGGGGGACCAGAACTTCCGCGCGCGCTGGACCGGCGGTGGGAGTGCGCCCAGTCAGAACAGCCAGGCGTTCTCCGGCAGTCTCAACACCTACGCCGACATCGCCGCCAACGGAACCAACTGGGCTGCCGTAGGCAACATCGGCCGGATTCGCTACAGCGCCAACGATGGCGTCAGCTTCTCGGCTGCCAGCACCCCGGGGGGAGTGCCCGCCCTTGGGTTCGTCAGCCAGCATCACGGCACGTGGATCACCGGTGGCGGGAACGCCCGACTCCTGTGGCGTTCGACCGACAACGGCCGTACGTGGTCGGACGTGAGCGTCCCTACCGCCATCCAGTCGACGATGATCTTTCAAGGCGCCACCTACGACTCCGCCAGCGCCACCTGGATCGCGGTGGGGAGCTACGGCGAGATCTGGAAATCGACCAACGATGGCGCCACCTGGTCGATTGCGTACCACCTCGTCAGCAACGATTTTTTCACCGACGTGGACGCCTCGACCGACGGAACCATCATCGCCTCGACCGCTTCCTGGGGCCGAATGGGGAAGAGCACCAACGGCGGAGCCAGCTGGACCTTCTTCAACATCGGTGGCATCGCCCTCCCGGCGTGGAACGCCATCAAGGCTGGTCCGACGGGCGAGTGGATCGTTGCCGGGCTCGCGAACCGTGTGTACTTCTCCCTCGACAACGGCGTCAACTGGGCGCCGGCGAGCGGACTCCCGTCGACCCGGACCTGGAACGACCTCACCCACGCCAGCGTGGCCGACTGACGGGCAGCGGCGCGGAGGTCGGGTGCAACGGACCCTACTTGACATAACGGACATTATGGGCACCCTGCTGGCCGCCGGGGACGACGATGACGGGCGCCCACTGGATGCCACAGGTGCGGGGTTGTACCTCGCACCTGACCTGGACGCCGACGTCACCGCCCGATCCGTCGGGACGCAAGAGAGATCGGGTTCGTACCGCCGATCAGGGGCGGCGGCGCCATCGGAGCCACAGCTGGCCTTCACCACCGGCCACTCGTACCCCCGGCCTTTTTCGTCACGTGACGTTATGGGCGGCGATGGAAGGGGAGCGACGTCGGGAGCCGACCCCGGCGTCGCCGGCAAGGAACACGTACGATGCGAGAACCGGCATGCCTTCACCTTTGTTCTGCCCACTCGCTGACGGCCGTCAGCTCGCGTACGACGTGCACGGGCCCGCGGGCGCGCCGGCGGTGTTGGCCTTTCACGGTTCGCCCGGGTCACGTCTGGATTTCTGGCCCTCGCCGGCCATGCCACTCGGTGCCCTCGAACCCCCGGTACGGCTCGTGGCCGTCGATCGTCCCGGGGTTGGACAGTCCACCCATCAGCCGGGGCGCACCCTTACCGACTGGGCGAACGACGTCGCCCAACTCGTCGATCATCTCGAACTCCCCCGCTTCTGCGTGCTTGGGTACTCGGGTGGAGGCGCCTACGCGCTGCAGGTGGCCGCCGCCCTCCCCCACCGCGTGAAACGGGTCGCCCTCGCCGGGGCCGTTGCCCCACCGGAGGGCCGCTCCATGGACGACGGGTCCGGGCTCGGACCACGGCTGGGTTTCGAACTCGTGCGGTACGCCGGAGTCGTGGCCAAGGTTGGGTTCACCGTGGCCAACCGGGCGTTGGCCGTGGTACCCGACCTGGCCCTCGCCCTCGGAACCGCCGATATGTGTGCGGCTGATCGCCAACTCCTCCGCACCCCGGCCTTACGGGAGAACCGCGTCGCTGCCTACCGAGAAGCTGCCCGCAACGGTCCCTCCGGGGCGGTGCACGACGTGGCCCTCGTGGCGTCGAACTGGGGATTTTCGCTCGACGAGGTCACCGCGCCCACCACCGTGTGGGCAGGGGCAGACGACAACTTCGTGCCCCTTGCCCAAACTCGACACCTCGTCGATGCCCTCCGACATTCACGGTTGATGTTGTTGCCTCACACCGGCCACACCTTGCTGTTCTCCCACGCTCCCCAAATCTTCGCCGACCTCGTCGACGCCTGAAAGCAGGCAGGGACATCCGCTCCCCCACATGGGGCGAAGCGATTGTCGTACCCTGCTCACTGCGGCGACGCGGAACGGGGCGCCAGAGGGGGCAACCATGGTCGACGAACGGTTTCGGGATCTCGTGCAACACCGCGATGACGCCATCGTGCTCTCGGACGCCGCCAACACCATCACCTACGCGTCGCCGGCGATACGGTCGTTCTTCGGCTTCGAGCCAGCCGAATTGGTCGGCCATGACGGGTTCTCCTTCATCCATCCCGCAGAACGACCGGAGGCGATCGAGCGAGCCCAACAACTCGTGGCCTCGCCGGGCAGTTCGAGTCGCATCGAGTTCCGGCTCCGACGTGCCGATGGCACCTACCACTGGTGCGAATGCACCAGCGTGAACCTTCTCGACGACCCCGACCTTGCGTGCGTTGTCAACACCTTCCACGACATCGACGAACGCAAGGCCGAGGCCGAACAACACCAACGCAACGAGTTCCGGCTTCACGCACTGCTCGAACATGCCGACGGCGCGATCGCGCTGGCCGATGCCGAAGGCGTCCTCACCTGGGCCAGTCCCGGTGCCGGCCGTTTGTGGGGATTTGCCGACGACACCATGGTCGGCCGGAGGATGATCGATAGCGTCCATCCCGACGATCAACCCGAGCTCATTCGCCGCTATCGAAAGATGACCTCGGCGCGGGGCCTCAGCGTGAGAATCGACGGGCGTATGCAACACGTCGACGGCTCGTGGCGATGGTACGAGACGGTCTTCAGCAACTGCCTCGACGACCCTGCGGTCTCCGGAGTGGTGGCCAATGTCCGTGACATCAGCGACCGCGTCCGGGGCGATCAAGCTTTGCGGGACACCGAGGCACGGCTCGAGCATCAAGCCCACCACGACAGCCTCACCGGCTTGCCCAACCGGGCGCTTCTCGCCGATCGGCTCGAGACCGCTCTCGGTCGCGCCCGCCGAACAGGCGCGATGTTGGCCGTGCTCCTCGTCGACGTCGACCACTTTCAGATCCACAACGACGGACGCGGTCACGCCTACGGCGACGCGGTGCTCCGATCCATCGCCACACGACTCGGCTCCGAACTTCGGTCCGGCGACACGCTCGCACGCCTCAGCGGCGATCAGTTCGTGATCGTGGCCGACGACCTTGACGGCCTTCCGGCGGCCAACGCCTACGCCGACGCCCTGTTGTTCTGCTTCGATGATCCGCTCGAGGTCCAACTCGATGACGCGTCCGACACCAGCGCTACCGGGTTGCCGAAGAAGATCGAGTCGGTGTTCGTCTCGGTGAGTGTCGGCGTGGCCCGAACCGGCGGACGAGATACCCAACGCCCCGGCGACGATGGTCGCGATACCGACGCCCCCACCCTGCTGCGCGACGCCGAGGCAGCGGTGCATCAAGCCAAGGCTGACGGCCGTCGGCAGGTCTCGTTCTTCGACGCCCAGATGCACGATCGCGCATCCGAACGGCTACACGTCGAGACTGCCCTTCGCCACGCCATCCTTCGCCACCAGTTCCAGGTCCACTACCAACCGATCATCGATCTTCCCACGGGACGCATCACCGGGATCGAAGCGCTCGTTCGGTGGGACCACCCCCAACGGGGGATGCTGTTCCCCGGATCCTTCATCCCTGTTGCCGAGGAAACTGGCCTCATCATTCCGCTCGGCGCCTGGATCTTCGATACCTCGTGCTGCCAGCTCGTGCAACTCGAAGACATCCTTGGCCCGGGGACGTTGCCGTCCTTCCAGGTCTCCATCAACTTGTCGGCCCGACAACTGGCCGAGGACTCCCTCACCGACGACATCGCCAACGTGCTGGCCGCCACACCCATCGATCCTCGACAGGTCTGTGTTGAAGTGACGGAGAGCGCCGTCATGCGCAACCTCGATGCCACCAGTGAACGTCTCGCCCAACTCAAGGTGCTCGGGCTCAAGGTGGCGATCGACGACTTCGGGACTGGCCACTCGTCGTTCTCCTACCTCCAACACCTGCCCGCCGACACCTTGAAGATCGATCGCAGCTTCGTCGTGCCGATAGGCGCCGAGCCTCACGCCACCGACCTCGTTGCCGGCATCATCTCGCTCGCCCACACCCTCGGGCTCGACGTGGTCGCCGAAGGGGTCGAGACCGACCTGCAATTCAATACCCTCCGCCAACTCGGCTGCGACCGGGCACAGGGCCATCTGTTCGCCACCGCCATGCCCAGCCGGTCGCTCATCGAACTGCTGCGGGCACGGGTGGCGTGGTAACACCGGACCTCTCCCCTGGCGGTTCGCCCAACATTCCATCATGATTCACTTCGGAATATCGCTGGCGAGGCCGATGAACCCGTATGACAACTCGTCGCCCCGGCGTTCCCACGTTTGTCGCGTCCGCAATCGTCGCGTCGTTCGCCCTCTCAACCGGTTGTTCGTCGACGCCGACGCCGAACGCCGGCGGCCCGGCGAATCAAGGCGCGGCGGCCGACGGCACGGCGGTGGTGAACGGACTCGCCAACAGTCCCATCACCCTGCCGGCGGGAACACCCCGGCGAGGTGGGACCCTCACCTACGGGCTTGAAGGCGACACCGACGGGTTCGACCCCGCGGTAGCTCGACTCTCCGCTCCGGGTTTGATCATGGCCAACGCGGTGTACGACCCCCTCGCCGCCTTCGCCGCTGACGGCACGGCGAAGCCCTACCTCGCTGAAAAGATCGAAAGCTCGGCGGACTACAAGACCTGGACCGTCACCATGCGGAGCGGGATCAAATTCCACAACGGCGAGGTGCTCGATGCCGACGCCGTTGCCTTGCACTTCAAGAAGATGCGCGACTCGCCGCTCACCAACGCTGCACTCGACCTCATCGATGCGACCAACCCCACCACGAAGGTCAGCGACGGGGTCCTTCAAGTGAACATGGTCGCACCGTGGGCGTTGTTCCCCGCCCTACTCACCGGCCAACTCGGCATGGTGCCGGCTCCCGCCTTCTACAAAGAGCCCGAGGCCTCCAAACGAGCCGACAACCCCATCGGCACCGGGCCGTTCAAGCTCGCCAATCGCGAGAAGAACCGAGCGACGGAGATGGTCCGCAATCCCGACTACTGGCGTCGAGACGCGGAAGGAACGCAACTCCCCTACCTCGATGCCGTCACCTTTCGGTTCTACGGCGACAACAAAGAACGGGATACGGCGTTGGTCGAGGGCGATATCAACATGGAGTTCACCACCTTCGCCACGTCTGCCAAGTTCCTCACCCAACGGGCACAACAGGGACAAGGACAAGTTCTACGCGACCAAGGGTCCGAGGAGCAGTTGTTCCTGCTGCTGAACATGGACAAGCCACCACTCGACGACGTCCGGATTCGCCGAGCGATTTCGCACGCCATCGACCGGAACGAGTACGTGAAGATCAGCGACGACGACCCTTCGTGGATCAACGACAACATCTTCCGGGAGGATTCGCCGTGGAACGTACCCACCGATTTCCCCGGTTTCGACCCCACGAAAGCCCGTGCCCTCGTGGCCGAATACACGAAGGAGAAGGGATCGGCACCGTCGTTCAACATGAAGACCGGCGACGCGGTGGAGAACCAGAAGATCGCGCAGTTCTTCGTGAAGGCCTTGAACGACGTGGGTATGGACGTCAAGCCAGAAGTGACGTCGATCGACAGCTATCCCACCCAACTCGTGTTCGGGCAATACGACGTGGGCTACGTCCGACTCTTCGGTTCGATCGATCCCGAAGGCGATCGGTACTGGTTCGAGAGCAAGAACGCCTCTCGCCCGGGAGAAGGCCGCCTCGGGCTCAACCTCGCACGCGTGAGGGATGACGAGATCGACAAAGCCCTGGCCGAGGCTCGGGCCACCACCGACCTCACGATTCGCCGCGACGCGTATGGCCGTTTCCAGCGACGCCTCGCAGAACTCGTACCGTACGTGTGGCTCACGACCGGCGTGAAGTACCTCGGAACCGACGACCGGGTGCGAGGCATCACCAACGGACCACTTCCCGACGGCACACCGTCGATGCCCGTGGTGGTGGGCGTCACCCGACTCACCTATACCTGGATGGCCGCCTAGGTCGAGGGGCACTCGTGCTCCGATTCGAGGCCGGGTGGCTCATCCGGCCGGGAGCGGCAACCACCAACCGTGGAAGCCGTAGGGTACGCGAGCCGGAATATGCACCCGGGCGATCGGTCCCGCCTGCATGCCGAGCGCATCGAAGATCACGAGATCGCTCTTGTCGCTGGTCTGGTCGTGGCTGAACGTGAGAATCCAGCCCTCCCCTTCGCCATCACCACCCGCCACGAAGACGCCCTCCCCCGCCCGCTCCCGACCCTTAGGATCCCATACGTCGGATGCACCGGTTTGGTAGTCCATCCGGTGGATCCCACCCAGGTCGAAGGGAAAGTCCGACGTCTCTTTGTCGGTCATGGCGAACCAGGCGTGTCGATGTTCATGACCGACGAAACGCCGATCGATGCCGGGCAGGTCGAGTTGCTCGTCGGACCGACGCTCGTCGGCAAACGTCAGCTTCTCCCCGGAAGTGTCGACGGTCCAACGGTGAATCGCGTTCGTGGTGGTGAGGTCGCCCGTTGCGGAGAACGCCGACGGCAAGCGGCACACGTCGACCACTACCTTCTCGTCGTCCCGAAACGCGTTCACGCCGTGGAACACATAACACGGGTCGATCTCCACCCAGCGCGTGGACGCACCGGGTTCACCGAACGGCAAGATGCCGATCCGTGACCCGTACTCCGGCTGCCAGCGGAAGGGGAACGTTCCGGACTGGCCCTGCACCATCTTGATGGCCTCCTGGAGGTCGAAGATCACCGGGCCCTCCCAGAACACGGCTTCACGATCGGTGATGGCAAAGTCGTGGATCATGGTGGGACCGGCCACCGGTATCACCTCGCTTCGCTCCAATCGGCCCTCCACATCCACCACGTGATACGTGAGATACGGCGGCGTGAACCCGTAGCCGAAGAAGTGCATCTTGCCGGTGACCGGATCGATCTTCGGGTGTGCGGTCATCGATGTCTGCAACGCGCCGCCGAAGTCGTAGACACCCACTGTCGAAAGGTCGGTCGGATCGATCTCGTAGGGGAAGCCCACCTCCCCCGACGTGAACAGCTTGCCCGCATGCGCGAACGCGCTGACGTTGCTCTGGTTGCTCCCCTTCCCGGGAGGTCCGCCACCCGCGAGGCCAGAGGACTTGTGCACCATCGGCGTCTCGACATACCGGTTCCGATACCACAACGCTCGACCGGCTTCGAAGCGGACACCGTGGACCATGCCGTCACCCAGGAACCAATGGCCGGATTCCCCGAGCGCCGGATTCGACCCGTTTCGGATGAACAGGCCGGACAATCCCGAGGGGATCGATCCGGTGACCTCGAGCGCCGAAACGTCGAGCGTGTCTTTGGTGGGGGCAAAACCCCCCTGCAACCAATACGGCCGGTTCGGGTCGTAGGCCGAACGGCGGATCGACCCCACCGTGGTCCCCCCTCCAGCGATCGTGCCCGCGGGCGCCGCGTTTCCGCCGGACGAACCGGTGGTGGAGCAGCCCGCCAACGCAGCGACGAGACCGTTCACCCCGAACGCTCCGAGGGCGCCGATCGTGAGCCCGCTGCCCCGCAACATCCGGAGCACGGCGCGCCGATCGGCAAGGTACGCCGACCCGTCAATCTGGGCGTTGTTGGTCGAAGGTGATGGGGTGCGCGACATGGGATAGACCTTCCTCACGAAATCATTCGGGCCGCCACCTTAACGCCGTTCACTACCGATCGGGGGGTGCGTGCGGGAGCGGCCCGGTGTGATCGAAGGCTGCAGTGAGCCTGGATCATTCGCGGTTCTCCATGGCTTTTCAGTAGCGTCTCGTGCATGCCCCGCCGCATCGACGTCGAACTCACCAGCTCCCGCCCCGACGGATCCTGGACTTGGCGCGCCGCTGGCGCGAAACAACCCAAGGGCGAACTACCTGGCTCACTGCTTCCGGCGGCGGCGAAGGTGGGCGATGTGCTCAGCGCCGACGTCGAGATCGGGGTCGACGGAATCGAAGTTGTCGCGGTCGCGGCGCCAAAGGCCGACAAACGCGCCGAACCCGAACGCATCTCCATCCTCGGTAGCCGACGGAACGAGGAGCTTGTCACCACCGTCTACGCCGACCGTCCCAAGGGCCGCGGTGGCCGAGATCACCGCGACCGCGACGGCGATGGTGGGCGCCCTGGCAACCGGGATGGACGTCGCCCCGGCGGCGGCGGTCGAGACGGCGGCGGACGAGACGGGGCCGCACGAGACGGTGCCGGTCGAGACGGTGGGCGACCACGAGATGGCGAGCGGCGCCCTGGGGGTCCCCGAACCGAGGGACGTACCGATGGGCGCAGCGACGGTCGTCCCGGTGATCGGAATCCCCCACGAGGCGGCGACCGTCCCGACCGGGGCAGCACCGGCGGCGACCGTCAACGTTCGGCTCGCCGCTCCGAGGCCCACGAACCGCCGCGGCTGAAACGACTCAAAGCGGGTCGCAAACATCGCAACGCCGTCGTTCGCGCCCTTCCGGACGAACAAAAGCCCTTGGCGCAACTCTTGCTGCGGGGCGGTATCGCCGAGGTCCGTACCGCCATCGATCGGCAGAACACGTTGGCCAAGGCCGACAACCTCCCCCTCGTGTCGGCGAAGCTCATCGAATCCGTGGCCGACAAGTTGCTTCCGCTGCTGCGATCGGCCGAGTGGTACGACCGCGCCGAGGCGGCCCGCACCCAACTCGATTCGCTCGATCTTCGGGACCTCCGTTCGGTGGTGGTCGCTGCCGATTCCGGCGCCAAGGACGACACCGCTCGCAGCCTCGCCGCCGACCTGCGCTCCGCACTCAGTCGACGAGTGGAGGAGGAGCACACGGGTTGGCTCGCGGAGATCGCCGAACTGCTCGCCGACGGCCGGTCCATTCGAGCGCTCCGACTCAGTTCTCGCCCTCCAAAAGCCGGCGCTCCCCTTCCCCCCGACATGGCCCAACGCCTGGCCGCGGCGGCGAGCAGTTCCCTCACCTCCGACACGTTCGCCGACCGCTATGCCGTGGTTGTTGAAGCCGTGGCGTTCTCCCCGGTCCGCCTCCACGTGGTACCGCAAGGTATCCCCACCAAACGATCCGACGAGCTCACCACGACCGTTACCAAGCTGGCCGGCCGGGTCCCGCAGATCGCCGCTCTGTTCGGCATCGAGCCCGCGGCGAAACCGCCTCCTTCCCCGGGCGGCAATCGATCCCGTTCGACCACGAGCGCTCCGCGGCCCCAGCCCGGCACCGTCACCACTCCTGGCTGACGCTCACCCGCTGGTTGCGCTGCTTGTCGGAAGGCCGAGTAGGTCGAGTAGGCCCGGCCGCGTAAGTAAGTCGTGCGGGTGCTCGAGTACCACATCGCCCGGTACCTGCTCCGCCCGCGGGTTCCATCCGGCCAGCGCGAACACGGCACCAACGGAAGCGGCCACCGATCGGTCGTGGGCCGTGTCCCCCACGAAAACCACCTCGCCGCCACCCAGGCCAAGGTGGTCGAGCAAGGGTTCGAGCCGTTTCGGTCCACCGTCGAAGGCGTCGGCGAAGAGTGCCCGCTCAGGGGTCCACGCCAACCTCGCCAGTTCGGCCCGTCCGGAGCGAGGATGTTTGTTGGAACAGACCGACCACCTCGGAAGCCGATCGAGCAACGCCGGCACGCCCGGGAACGGCTGGGCCGCCGCCACGTCGTAGCGGTCGAGGTAGTCGTGGAGCTCCAGCCCGAGCCGGGCGCACTCGTCGCCAACCACGTGACCGAAGGTGATCGACTCCCGCGGCACACCGAGGCTGACGAACGGGGCCGTCAGCGCCTCGTCGGAATCGAGCAAGGTGCCATCGAGGTCGAACACGACGTATCGCGCCGACGTTGCGGCAGCGACGGGAGCGGGCGGCACGGGCACCGGCGCACCCTACCCAACCTCTCACTGCCTGACGGCAACGAACGGCTGGACGCTTTCGCGACCGTCATTGTGCCCACCTCTGGGCCGACCCGATAGGGTGCGCGTCCATGGTCGAAACCGAAATTCAAGGCAACATACTCATCATCACCATCAACCGCCCCGAGGCCAAAAACGCCGTCAACGGCGCCGTCGCTTCGGGCATGGAAGCAGCGATTGATCAACTCGAAGAGAACGACGATCTGTGGATCGGCATCATCGCTTCCACGGGAGACGTCTTCTGCGCCGGCGCCGACTTGAAGGAGATCAACTCCGGGAACGCCGCCGCCCTCATGACCGCACGTGGTGGTTTTGGCGGCATTGTCTACCGCGAGCACCGCAAGCCTTTGATCGCCGCCGTCGATGGCCTCGCCACTGCCGGTGGGTGCGAGATCGTCCTGTCATGCGATCTCGTCGTCGCATCCACCCGTGCGTCGTTCGGTTTGGCGGAGGTCAAACGCAACCTGGTCGCCGGCGCCGGCGGGCTCTTCCGCCTTCCCCGTGTGCTTCCGCCCAACATCGCCATGGAGGCCGTGCTCACCGCCACGCCGGTCCCCGCCGAGCGAGCCCATCAACTCGGCATGGTGAACCGTCTCACGGAGCCTGGTGAAGCGCTCGCCGGCGCCATCGAACTCGCGAAGCAGATCACCGTGAACGCGCCGGTCGCCGTGTGGGAAAGCCGCGCCGTCGTGAAGGCCGCAGTTGCCACCAACGAAGCCGAACTCAAGAGCCTGACCGACAAGGCGTTCGGCACCGTGTTGTCGTCTGCCGATACGTCAGAGGGTCTCAACGCATTCATCGAGAAGCGCACGCCGAACTGGACGGGCCGGTAAGGGCCCGCCCGACAATCCCGAGGGTCCCGAAATCAGGTGATCGTGTCCAGGATGCCTTGTTCATGGAGAAACTCGGCTAGGCCGTAGGCCAAGTCGAGCGACCCCACATCGGCGAGACGCACCCATTGCACGTCGGTGGCATCGTCACCCGCGAGCGGTGTTTCGTTATCGAGCACCGTTGCCTCGAAATCGAGGATCACCAAATGTCGACGGTCGGTGCCCGCCCACGGGTGGTCGTCGTCGATCAGTTGCTCGACCCAGCCCAAGAACTCGCCACAGACGGCATCAAGTCCCGTCTCCTCCCGGAGTTCACGCACCACGGCCTCCGCGAGCAGTTCTCCCTCCTCTACGCGACCACCGGGTAACGCCCACTGCCCCATCGCCGGCGCACGACCCCGCCGAACGAGCAACAGCTCCGCATCATGCACCACCACGGCGCCGACGCAGAGCTGTGGCCCGGTCATGTGAGGTCCGGGATTACGAGGTGCGGGGCGGGAAGCAACGAACGGTGCACCACGATGGCTCTCGCCACGAGGCCGAACGTCTCGAAGAAGTTCTTGGTCGCCCGGTCGCCGGGGAGGGCCAGCGCATCCACACCGATGCACCCTTTCACCGAGCACCACGCCACGATCGCGTCCATCATCATCTCGCCGACCCCAACCTCCCGAGCGTCGGGAAGCACATACAGTTCGTGCACGACGCCGAGCAGTCGGCCATCGGCGAGTTCCTCGGCCTCGACGCCGGCGAATCCCACGATCGCTCCTGCGTACTCCCCCACCCACAACGCGGATCGTCCGTCGGCTTCGTCGATCACGATCGAACGGGAACCACCACGGCGGGCCTCACGCTGGGACCACACCGGCCCACCACGTTGGTCCTGCTTCTCCGCTACGGCGTGGTCGTACAACGCGCGGACAATCGACAGATCGGCCGATTCCGCCCGTCTTGCAGATTCCACCCTGTTCAGACGTCCGACGGCGCGGGCTGCTGCAGCTGGGCGATCTTGTTCAGAATCGTCTTTCGCCCTCGGTTCTGAAGCTCGAACTGGCGAAGCGTCTCCAGTTCGTCGGGAGTGAGGCCCTCCAAACGGGGCATCACTTGCGACGCCGACAACGATGCGTAGTCGGTGATCCCTAACGTGGCTTCCGCCACGGATGGTCCAGCAGCGGCGCCCACAGCCAACGAAATGTGGCCCACCCGCTCTCCAGCGGCATCGGCATCGCTGCTGGCCGACGGGTCGGTGCGGGGAGGCGGCGATTCGTCCGCGGGCGCCACCATCGGTGGCGATGGCTCGGGTTCGGTCAGACCGCGCGTTGAAAGCCCGGGAACCGATGGCATCCACGACGGAATGGACCACGAGAGGCCGAGGCCATCGAGGGCACGGTGCACTTGCTCGCTGCGCTGCCGGAGGCGGTGTTGAACACGCCGTTCGGTGGCGCCGATCACCCGACGACCTTCGTCGCTGGCATGGGTGAAGGCGTGCGCGGGGTCGGCAAACACTTCACCCGCCAGTTCGGGGAAACAACACATCGCGCCGACGGGCGCGAACAGCACCACATCGAGCATGAGATCGGCGGGACCACTTCGCTCGTGGTCGACGCTCGAGGCGGAAGGTTGGTTCACGGCCCGCCATGGTACCGACTGGCGGAGAACATCGACGATTCGGTCGCCGAGCAGGGCCCACCCGCGAGTGCCGACCGGCACGCACCGATCACGAAATCTCGGAGGAAACCGTCAGCGGGATTTTTTGGTGGCCTTGGCCGCCTTCGATGCTGATTTAGCGGCTCGGGCTGGCGAAGCGACCTCTCCCCCACCGAACAGGGCAGCGATGGCCGGGCACGGATCTTCTCCCACCGGGCACCGTGGCTGACTGGGTTTACCGAACTGTGCCGGGCTGACCAGTAGGAAGCAGCAATTGCACATGTATTCGTTCGAGCGTTTGGGAGCGACGCCATCGGCGTTCTCCGGGCCGGGGCGGGTGTCGACCTCGACCTCATCCTCTTCGTCGTCGTCGTCGTTGGCCGCAATTCGGTCTTCGAGGATCGATTGCAGATCAGCTTCGACGTCGTCGGGATCGGCGGCGTCGTCGTCGTCGGCCTCGTCGTCGTCGGCCTTCTTACGACCTCGGGGCAACGGCTCATCGTCGGCCTCCTCGAGATCCACAACGGCGCCGGCGTCGACATCTCCGTCGGCGGCGGCCGCCGCCACGAACCCTTCGTCACCGAAGTCTTCTTCGTCGAGATCGACGTCGAGGGCGTCTTCGTCGAGGGCGTCCTCATCGAGGGCATCGACGTCGACATCAGCGTCCTGCTCATCCTCGGGGTCGATTTCAACGATTTCGTCGTCAGGCATGCTTCCTCACCAGGTGTGCGCCGGTCTGCGGCCCGGCACTATACGCGCGGCGACGACCAAAACGCGCACCCTGCCCATCGGCACCTCCGTGTCTGCCTCGGAGGACCGGTGCTGCGACGAGAAACGTTCGCCCGGCGCGAACGGCCGATCCGACCGACAGACACCTCGAACGTTGATGGTCGGAGGATTAGCGGAGGCGGCGCGATTCGGCACGCCGCTCCGCCTCGAGGCGTTCGAGGTCGCGCTCGCCTGCGTGGTCGACGAAACGCATCATCTCGGCAATGGCGCGGTGGCCGGCCTGCTCGGCGATCAACGCGTGCATCTGCTGTCCGACCAGCCGATAGGCGGGATGTCCTTGCGGCGTGGTTCGGAGCTCGAGCATGTGCATCGCTTCACGAGCGTTCAACTGCATCATGAACCGCACCCGATAAGCCAGCGACACGGCATAGGGAGCTAACGCCGGGAACTGCTGGTCCACCGCCTGGTAAAGGTCGGCCGAACGAGCCATGGCACCGTCGAACAATTCCGTGTGTCCCGCAAGATCGATCACCTCCGGCCGGGTGTAGCCATGGGCGGGTGTGAGCTTCTGCCATTCGATCGTGAGCATCCGGTGCCGCTGAAGATCACGGAACGCTCCGTAGTCGGTGAGAATGTCGAAACGGTAGGTGGGCCGCTCCATTGCTCGGCCCGGACGATGACGTCGGTTCGACCGATCGCCGCAGTACGCCCGTAACACTGCCAGCCGATCATCGACCGACATCCGGTGCACCAGCGATTCGAGCTGCTGTTCGGGAAGTGAACTCTGGGAATAGAGGGCGCTCGCGACGAGCTTCACTTCGGCATCCGGGTCGAAGTCGACCAAGACCACGGGTGTGGGGTTCGGGTCGGGCTCGGTGTTCCCGAGGAGCCGCGTGGACACCTCCTCCATCGCGGTGTGGTTCGTGGAGAGATACTCGCTCCACGCGACGCCCCTGTCGGCGACGTCTACACGCTTCAGGAAGGAAGGTATGACCTTTCGGAGCTCCGTCAGCATGAGGTCGCTATAGCTCCGGGCTTCGGGCAACGGGTGCGCTCGCATACGCAACAAGAGCTGTTCGAAACCCTGACCGGACCCATAGATGCCCACGTTCGAAAGCGATGCCGCTGGAAGGATCCCTCGGACCGCGTCGAACGCCTTGGCCCGGATCGCCTGCCGGTAGACGAAGTCCGAGTCGTCGGGGTCTTTGGGAATCTCGCGTTTGTAGTGCTCCTGGAGCAACGGAACGAGTTCGGCGTAGCTATCGAAAAGGCGATCCATATCACCCACGTAGCGGGTGCCAAGCGACGACAGCAAGAGATCGGGATCGCGGTGGTACCGGTATCTCCCCCCCAAGCGGGCGTCGTACGCGATGTAGCGGGTTGACTGCTCGAGGTACGACATGAGCCGCCCCCACTCAAGCACCTTCGTGAGCAGATTCGATGCCTGCTCGCAGGCGAGGTGCACACCGCCGAGTTGCGCCACCGAGTCGTCGCCATACTCCACGAACACCTTGTCGTAGAGGTCCTCCGCCCGACGAAGCCCGATCGTCGCGTCGACGGTGACGTCACCCCGAATGTCGAGATCGTGCACGAACTCATCGAGAAAGAGGCGTCGAAGGCTCTTCGGGGAACGGGAATACCGCGCGAACAGTGCACCTTTCACGACCTCGGGCAGGTTTACGAGGGCGAACACGGGTCCGTCGAGGGTGGTGAAGTAACGACGGAGTATGTCGGCCTCGTCGGCCGAGAACTCCTCAGCGACGTAGACACTCACGGCGCAGGACTGTAGAAGGCCGGGAACCGGCTGCCGCGGATCGCACGTTTCCGCAGGTCAGCGAGCTTCTGACGTGGTTCAGCGCGAGGTAAACGCCTGCTGGACGTTGTGGAGCGCTCCGGGTCGGAGCCAGAGGTCGGCGACGGTCATAGCCAAGGCCTTGGCTCCATCGATCACGGCCCGGTCGCCAGCGGGTTCAGCGGCGTAGGACACAAAACGTTCCGAGTGAATGGGGACTTCCGGTGGGCTGACTTGGATCATCGGATGCATGCTTGGCACGACGTAGGACACGTTCCCCATGTCGGTGCTTCCGGTGACTTGCGACAGATGGCGGGGTTCGACCACCTGCCGGCCGAGCATCGCCGCGTTGGCAGCGTAGAGGTCGAGCATCGGCTCGTTGTCGCGCATATCGGCGTAGACCGGCTCCTTCCACTCGGCATCCATGGTGCACCCGGCGGCAGCGGCACCGGCCTCGAGGCATGCCAACACCCGAGCCTTCAGCGGCGCAAGTCGCTCGATCGTGCCCGCCCGGACGAACCATTTCGCGCTGGCCCGGGCCGGAACGATGTTGGCCTGGTCGCCGGCCTCGGTGAAGATCCCGTGGATTCGTTCGTCGGTACGGATGTGCTGCCGGAGTGTCGCGATGTTCATATAGCCGAGCACGGCGGCATCGAGTGCGTTGCGGCCCTTGTGCGGGGCGGCGGCAGCGTGGGCCGCCAAACCGTGGTAGGTCACCCACACCTGCTGCACCGCGATGACGTTCATCCTGCGGAGATCGGCGCCCGCTGGGTGCACCATCAACGCCGCGTCGACCCCGTCGAACGCGCCCGCATCGAGCAGGTGCACCTTCCCGCCGCCGCCCTCCTCCGCCGGTGTACCGAGCACCAGTACCCGCCCTCCACATTCCTCGGCGACCGATGCCGCCGCCAGGCCGGCCCCGAGCCCCGCCGTAGCGATGATGTTGTGACCGCAGGCATGCCCGATACCCGGCAGCGCGTCGTACTCGCACAGGACGGCGATCAGCGGTCCCGAGGAGCCCTTCGTGGCGCGAAAGGCCGTAGCAAGGCCATGTGCTTCTCGTGTGACGTCGAGGCCCGCATCCTCCAAGATGCCAGCGAGCAGGTCGTGGGCGAAGTGCTCTTCGAACCCGAGTTCAGGGTGGGCGTGGATGTCGTGCGACGCCTTGATCAGCGTGGGTGACCGCCGATCGATCTCCGCTTGCATCGCGTGTTTGGCCAGGTCGACGTCCATTCGGTGATCGTAACGGCTGACATCCCCGTGGGCACGTGGTGTCGCAGCAGGTCAGACCACCACGACCACTGCATCCGGCTCAACTCGCATCGAAATCGTGCGTGCCGGTTCCGTGCGGATCGAGTCGAGCCAGATCGGGGTCGGACGCGGCAACTCGAACTGCATCGCCGTCACACGCGACGTGTGGAGTGCCGGATGCGGGAGATGTGATCCTGTTCGCGCCCGAGCGCGGGCACGAAGGCGCTCCCCCAGTGGTAACGCGCCCTCCGTGATATCGAGGTAGCCGTCGTTTGGATGCCCGCGAGGGGCGAGATCGTACGGCCCCAGGAACTGCGCGTTCATGGCGACAACGCAGCGACCGCTCCACCACCGGCCTCGCACCACCAGATGACTACAGAAGAACCGCAAACGACCGTCGAGCAACGCCACGCCGAGATCGATGGGCAACGTGCGAGCGTCGGTCGAGTGCAGTCGATCAAGGTCGCCGGTGCCACCAAGGGTGCGACACAGATCGCCACCCGCGAGACCCAGCACGGGAATCGGGTTCCGGCTGCGCCTGGCCTCGGTGATCACCTCGTTGGCTTCGGCATCAGAATGCACCACGATGCCATCGGGCGGCAGGCCGCCGACGGTTCCCCAGTCGGCTCCTCGTTCGATGGTCACGACACGTCGATCCGGTGCTCCGGCCCGCCTCCGCTTGGGTTCAGGTCGCCCGGGTTCAAGTCGCCCGGATTCAAGTCGCCCGGATTCAGGTCGCCTGGGTTCAGGGCGCCCGGGTTCAGGGGAAACTGTCGGTCGGCTCCGATCTCGACCGACAGCGCCACCACCCCTCGGAGTAGCCCCTGGGCGGCGTCGCGGGCCGTTCGCCGAGTGGATCCATCGGACGAGGCCTCACCAATCTGACGGAGCAGATCAACAAGTTGTTTGACGTTGCGGACGAAGTCGCCCGGGGACAGCCCTTCGTCCTCAAGTACCTGTTCCAAAGGCGAACCCACGGACCAGGCGTGGGCCGAGGCCACGAAGGTGGGATCCGGGGTTCGGGTGACCCCGAGTCGGAGCTGTTCCTCGTCGGCATTGAGCTCGCTCGCGAGGTTTGCGATCGCCTCTACCCGAGCACGGCACGCGCCGGTGGGATACCAGGGCGGGTCGGGTGGGAGCGGGCTCCGATGTTCGTAGGTGAGCGTCGAGGCCACCGCCGCCATCTCCGCGGCGTCGAGGCCATCGAACAAACCCTCCGCCACCGCTTCGGCCACGAGGAGATCGCTCTCGTGAAAGATCCCAGCGAGAAGCTGACCGCGTTCGGTGAGGGACCAGCCATCGAGGTATCCCCAGGCTTCGAGAAGTTGGAGAACCGCCTCGAATCGGAGCGACAGGGAATCGGTATGGCCCCGCACCTGCCGGCGCAGGTCGGCAAGCTCTCGTTCCGCCGCACGAACTCGTTTTGCGGCGCGAAGGTGGCGGGGAAGATCAGGGCACCCGCCCACGCCATGGGGATCGTCGGCCTCACCGTCGACCGTTTCCTCGTTGGTGACGGGAAGGGCCGGGAACGACGGCAGGCTGCGGGCACGAAGAAGTTCCGCGACCTGCCGCTGAAACACGGGAGCCGTGGGGGCATACGGCGTGGGAAGGTCGACGAAACCGATCGGCTCGGGGATCACGTCGAAATCAGCGGCGCCGATGTTGTGCGTTCGTCCGTTTGCCGTGATCAGGCGGAGCCGAACCGACGAAGCCCGACGCTCCGACAGCGAAAGCACCACCGCCGGCCGTTCGCCACGGTGGGTGGGGAGCCGGACGATGTGACCTGGGCGTAGGTGGCGGATCGCGCGATCAAGTTGCTGGTGGATCTCCTCCCGGCGCCGCCGGGCATCGGCATCCGCTTCGTCACGGGCAACCAGATAGGCGACCACGTCGCCCCGCTCGCAGGTTGCCGCGGCTCGAAGCTCGGCGATCGACGCCTCCCGCGTGGCCAGCCGTGCTTCGAGCCGCACGACGGAACGATCGGCTTGGAACTGCGCAAAGCTCAGGTTGAGCAAACGTCGGGCCTCATCGGGATCGCATCGCCGAACCAGATTCACGGCCATGTTGTAGGTCGGTCGAAAAGCAGACCGCAGATAGAACTCGGTACTTCCCGCCAGGGCGGCGGTGTCGGCAAACGAGGTAAAGGGCGACCACAGCACGATGGCCGTTCCGTGCTCATCGATGCCCCGCCGACCGGCCCGACCGGTGAGCTGGGTGTACTGCCCCGGTGTGAGGAACTCATGCCGTTCACCCGTGAACTTGGTGAGCTTCTCGATCACCACGCAACGAGCCGGCATGTTGATTCCCAACGCCAACGTTTCCGTGGCGAACACCAGCTTCACCAAACCGCGCACGAAACACGCCTCCACCGCCTCTTTGAACGGCGGAATGAGGCCGGCATGGTGGGCGGCGATGCCCTGCTCCATTGCCGCGGCCCACGCGTCCGCCCCCAACAAATTCAGGTCGTCCGACGGAAGACTGCCGATGTGTTCGTCGACGATCAGGCGGATCTGTAGGCGTTCGTCGGCAGTGGTGAGCCGCAACCCGCCCGCCAGACACGCCTTCACGGCGTCGTCGCAGGCGTTTCGACTGAAGATGAAGTACAAAGCCGGCAAGAGGCGTCGCTCGGCGAGCAGGTCGGCCACCTCCAGACGATTCGGCGCGAAGAACCGACGCTTTCGACGCCCGGGCGATGGCGCGTCGCGAGTCTCATCGAAACGGGCACCCTGAGGGTTCGACCGACCGTCCACCAGCAAGGGAAGCACCTGCAGAGCATCGGCGGACGCATCGCCGGCGAGATAGAGGTGATCGAGCGTCACCGGACGACGTGTCTCGACCACAAGGTCGGTCGGTCCTCGCACCGTGCTGACCCAGTCGGCCAGTTCGGCGGCGTTCGATACCGTGGCGGAGAGGCAGACGAGTCGAACCCATGGCGGGATGTGGATGATCACCTCCTCCCATACGGGACCGCGATAGGTGTCCTGGAGAAAATGCACCTCGTCGAGGACGACGTATCGGAGGTCATGCAGCGCCTGCGACCCGGCGTAAATCATGTTTCGCAACACTTCGGTGGTCATGATGACCACGGGAGCATCGGCCTGGATGGCGTTGTCGCCGGTGAGGAGTCCCACGTTCTTGGCACCGTGGCGGGCCCGCAGATCGTGAAACTTCTGGTTCGACAACGCTTTGATGGGGGTGGTGTAGAACACCCGCTGACCTTGCGCCAGAGCCAGGGTGACGGCGTGTTCCGCGACCACCGTCTTACCCGCTCCCGTGGGGGCGGCGACCACAACGGACCTGCCCGCGCCGAGCGCGGCAATGGCCTCCGTTTGGAAACGGTCGAGGACGAAGGTGTCGTCGGCGATCACTCGTCTGCGGACTCGCGGCGCGCTCGCCGGCGAGTGAAGATCCATCCGATCAGGATGGAGATCTCGTAGAACAGGTACATCGGCAACGCCAAGGCCAACATGGAGATGGGATCACCGCTCGGGGTGATCACTGCGGCCGTGATCACGATCGCCACCATGGCCTGCCGCCGGAACTGATGGAGCCGGCGCGGGCTGAGTATCCCCACCATCTGCAAACCCACCAGCAGCACGGGGAACTCGAACCCGGCCCCGAACGCCAGCATCATGAACGCGATGAGTTTGATGTAGGAATCGGGCGAGAAGATCTCCTTGAAGTCCTTTCCGCCAACGTTGGTGAGGAACTCCAAGGCAGGATTCAGGGTGAGGTAGGCGATGCTGGCCCCCATCGCGAACAGGATGAGTGCCGTCGCCACAAAAGGAATGGCATACCGCTTCTCGTGGGCATACAGCCCGGGCGTCACGAACCGCCAGAGTTGCCAGAGGATCACCGGCATGGCCAACACCACTGCGCCGTAGACCGAGACCTCGATACGAAGCGAGAACGCCTGGAGGGGCTCGGTGACAAAAAGACTGCAGTCCTGCTGTTCGGCGATGCGCAGGTTGCAATACGGGCGCAGGAGGAAGTCGAGGAGCCGCTCGTACAAGATCCAGGCCACCACGGTGCCCAGCGCGACAGTCGCCGCCACCTTGATCACTCGGTCGCGCAACTCGGTGAGGTGCTCCCAAATGGTCATGCGTCCGGCATCGAGCTGCGCATCCTTCGCGTCGATGTCGGTCATACGGGGTTCATTCGATCACGCCGCCGGCGGTTCGGCTGTGGAGGACCCGGGGGCAGATACCGACGCCGCTGGGGATGGGAGAGGGACTGGGGCACGGTCGGCTTCGCCGGACGATGTAGTGGTCGAGGGCAGGGCGGAGGGTCCACCGGTCACCGTGGCACCGGACGGCGGCGCAGTAGTAGGCGGACCGTCGACGCTCCCGGGGTGGGTGACCAGATCGGCGACCGGGGATGAGCCGGCGACCGGATCGGTGACCGGATCGGCGACCGGGGATGATCCGGGGACCGGATCGGCGACCGGATCGGCGACCGGGGATGAGCCGGCGACCGGATCGGTGACCGGATCGGCGACCGGGGATGATCCGGGGACCGCACCGGCAAGCGCGGTGTTCGTCGCCCGAACCTCGCTTTCGAGCGGCGGCAACGAGGGACCCCTTCCACCCGAGAAGACGTTCTTCCCCTGAATGGTGTCTCGAAGGTCTCGGAGCTCCTTCAACTCATCGGTGTTCAGCGCATTGCGCATCTCCGATTGGAAGCCGCCCGACATACGGCGGATATCGGCGACCAACTTCCCGGCTTTGCGCGCGGCGTCGGGCAACTTGTCGGGACCGAGAACGATGAGCGCCACCACGAGGATGGCCAAGAACTCGCCGCCACCTACGTTGAACATGCCGGCGAGTGTACCCAGCCCAGCCCGTGACGCACGACCCCTGGGGGTTCCGCGTCAGCGATGGCTGAGTGCGTCGAGAGCCTCGAAGAGGCGGCCCTCGTCGCTGAGCAGATCATGGAAATCGAGTAGGTCGTCATGATCGAACGGCGCGCCGTCGCCTCGGTGTTCCCGCAGTTCGAGGGGTGGGCTCCACGTGGTGTACGAGACCCCCGACGCAACGAGCAGATCTACGGTGCGCGGTTCTGCCGGCTTCACCACCGTCATCTCACAGATCGGACACCGGAAGAGGTAGGTGCCCTGGTTGTCTGCTGTGCAGACGCGAACGCTCACGTCGTGTGTCGTGAGCTCCACATCTCCACAATCTGGGCAGCTGGCCCGAATCGTCGCCATGGCGGTCCCTCCTATGGTGCCGTCATCTCAAGAGAGTTTCGGACCGATCGCCGGCCCACTATCTAGGCCATGCGGCTCATTTCGGCCCACGCCATGCCACCACCCACGCTCCTACCGGCGACGGACTACCGCCGGAGGGCCCAGGCTGCAAGTATCGGCCCATGGCGCCTCGCCTCCCCGCCCTTCGTGAACAGCCCATCGGATTCGCCCACCGCGGTGCCCGGGCCCACGCACCGGAGAACACCCTCCCGGCGTTCGAACTGGCACTGCGCCTCGGTGCCACCGGACTCGAGAGTGATGTGTGGCTTACCGCCGACCACCGAGCGGTCCTCGACCACGACGGAACCGTGGGCGGCCGCCTACGCCGGAAACCCATCGGCGCCTTGGCCCGAGACGATCTTCCCGACCACATACCCACCCTGTCGGAGCTCTACGACACCGTCGGCTCCGACTTCGATCTCTCGCTCGACCTCAAAGACGGTGACGCCGCGGCGGAAGTGATCGCCTCGGCCCGCGATCTGGGCCACGAGGGGGAAACCCGGCTCTGGCTTTGCCACGACGACCTCCCCACCCTCGAGTCGTTTCGTCCGTTGTCGACCGACGCCCGTCTTGTGCACTCCACCCGACTTCGGCACCTCAACGAACGACCCGAACAACACGCGGCGCGCCTCCAACGTCTGGGGATCGACGCCGTCAACCTGCACCACTCGGAGTGGAGCGGGGGTTTGATCACGCTCTATCACCGGTTCGGCATCTTTTGCCTGGGTTGGGATGCCCAGTTCGAACGAATCCTTGTGGATCTGCTCGATGCCGGCATTGATGGGGTGTATTCCGACCACGTCGACACCATGACCGATGCCATCGCCAAGGTGTACCCGTCCGCCACCACCTCGTAACGAAGGCCGAGGGCCCATGACCGGGCGCCCCGCGCGATCTCCTCAGAGACCGCCCAGCCGACTGAACGGCCACACCCGCACGAACGCCCGGCCGACGACCTGGTCCGATCGCACATAGCCGATGAAGCGAGAATCGGCGGAACGATCACGGTTGTCGCCCATCACGAACAGCGCCCCTGCCGGCACCACACAGGGGGCGGCAGCCACACATCGACGGGGACCGTTGTGAATCTTGGCGCCCGACTTCACCTCGGGCTCGACCAACACGATGCCGTTCACGACCACCGTCGAGGAGGCGTCATCGATCACCAATGAATCCCCGCCCACCGCGACCACCCGTTTGATGAGCACGCTCGGCCCGTTCGGGTCGGCGCGCATCTGCTCCGCGTCCTTTTCGAACACCACAACGTCACGGCGGTTGACGTCGTGCAGGCGGTAGCTCACCTTGCTCACCAAAACCCGATCTCCGTAGACGAGGGTGTTCTCCATGGATTCAGACGGAATCCAAAAGGCCTGCACCACGAACGCCCGCAACACGAACGCCACGAACAACGCGCCCAGGATCACACGGGCCCAGCCCCCTTTGGCCACGCTGGCTCGCAGCGGGCTGGCTTCGGCGGAAGTTCGCTGAGTTTCGACGGGCTGGGCAGGTGCCGGCACCGCGACAGACGGCTCCACGGGACGGGCCTCGGTCACAGGCCCCCAAGGCGACTGAACGGCCAGACCCGGACAAAGGCCCGACCCACGATCTGCTCGGTTCCCACAAAGCCGATGTAGCGCGAGTCGCGCGAGTTCGTGCGGTTGTCACCCATCACAAAGATGCTCGCCGTTGGCACGACACACGGCTTCGCCGCCGTGCACGGAATCGCCCCGTTCCTGGTGGGCACCCCGGCCTTCACGTACGGCTCATCGATGACCTCGCCGTTCCGGATGACCTTGGCGGTGGCGTCGTCGATCACGATCGAATCACCGGGAATGCCAATCACCCGTTTGATGAGATCCTTCGTTTCGGCGGCGGCCTGCGACTCTGTGCGCTCGAACACCACCACATCGCCCCGGTTGACGTCGTGGAGTCGGTAGCTCAGCTTGTTCACCAGCACGCGGTCGTTCTTCACCAGGGTGCTCTCCATCGATTCGCTCGGAATATAGAAGGCCTGGATCAACAGGGCTCGAATGATCAACGCGATCAGCACGGCACCCCCGAGCACGGCCACCCACTCGGTTGCCCCTCGGGAGGCCGAACGTCGGTCCTTCGACGGCACCGGCGATGCGTCGGGTGGTTCGTTCTGCAGGCCGTCGGATTGCAAGGCGGATTCGGTGGTCTCAGAGGGAACAGTCATAGGGATGCCTTGCGGGGGTGAGCGTAGTGCAACCGTCCGTGACACCCTCAGGCATCGATCAACGCGCACACGACGAACTCGAGCGCCGAGGTCATGCACCGATCGGCGCGGGCGTCTGGTACCGCACGAGTATGCGCCGCGCCGACTCCCCCACTCCGCTGCTGAGGTGGTTCGGATCGTCTACCACTTCGATTCGCGCTCCGTATTGCAGGAACACGCGATGCAACCAGGTCGGGCTGGAAACCGGAAGGTGCACCCGCGCCCAGCCGTCGGTGTCGATCTCTACACGATCGACGGGGACCGTGTCGACCCACCAGTGCAGCTCAGGCGCAACCCGCACGGTCACCCGGGGTGTGGATTGGTCGAAATGCACCGCTCCCAACGGTTCGACCTCGGGATGGGGCTCGGCGGGTTCATCGAGCACGTCGAGCGCATCGATGCGGTCGACGCGAAACAACCGATCGCCCTGGGCCGTTTGGCACCATCCCGACAGGTACCAGTGTCCATCCATCGAGACGAGCTGTCGGGGATCGACCACCCGGTCGGTATGGTCGTCTCGGCCGGCGGAGTAGTAGCGGATCCGCACCCGACGGCGGTCGGTGACGGCCGCCCGGATCGCGTCGAGGTGGCGGGCGTCGGCGGAACCCAAGTCGACGGCGATCTGGTCGTCGAGGTCGAGGTCGAGACTGCGTGCCACCTTCGCCAGCCCAGTCTGGAGCGGCGCCGCCTCGGCGGGACCGCTGCCAAACGCCGCCGCCAGCGCCGAGCCGGAGGCCACGAGCGCCAGGGCCTGGGCCATGGTGAGTCGAAGTGGTCGGGTGAACGACAACGGCATGTACACGAAGATTCTCCCGTCCTCCACCACGACATCGATGACATCGCCCGGGAGGTAGTCGTCGGCGACGGATCGCCCCAGGGCGGACAGATCGGCGAGGAGCCGCGCCCGATCGATTCGGAACCGGGCGCAGACCTCGTCGATCGGCACCCCTTCCGGGTGGGAACGGATCCACGGAATGAGCGCCAACATGCGCTGCACACGAGGGCCGATCGTGGGGCGCGTCACGCCGAATCCTTCGCACCATCTGTGGCGATCTGTTCAAGCCAGGCGATGAAGTCGGCTCGGAGTTCTGGCGGATCGAGCACCTCGGCGTGCTCGAAGAAGCCGACCACGAAGGCACGGAACGCGGGGACGTTGGTGACCGCCAGGGTGAGCACCAGCGAGCCGTCGGCGAGCCACTCCGCCTCCGTGTCGGGCTCGACCTGTTTCCGGGCCATCGCGGCGTAGAGCGCATCGATCCGAACACGGGCCGCCACGGTGGGACCCGAGCCGTAACGCCACGCCTCGCTCGGCATCACGGGCGACGCGTCGGCCGGCGACACGAACCCCCCGTTCGGTCCGCGGACAAACCGTTCGGAGAGAATCCGATCGAATCGGAAGTGACGCAACGCGTCGCGATGGTGGTCGCGACCGCTGAGGTACCAATGACCTCGTTGGAACTCGATGCGGTGAGGATCGATGGTGCGAACTCGGGGAGGACCGTCGGCGGAGTGGTACTCGAACTGGAGGGTGGCCCGCTCACTGATCGCGTCGAGGGCCTCGGCCAACCGACCGTCTCCGGGTAGTGCGGCCAAGGGGGCATCAACCGAGGTTTCTGCGAGCGCCCCGCCGAACGCCCAGAGAGCGGAATCACCGGGGGCGCCATCGAGCGGTGCCAGTTCCAGCGCGAGGTGCAGCGCCGCGAGCTCCTCCGAATCGAGCCCCGGATCTTTCAGGAAGTAGGCATCGCGACGGAGGCGGTAGCTGACCTGCGGTGGGTCGGTGTGAGGCATCGACACCACCTCGATCGGGATCCCCATCTCTCGAAGGTCGTCTTTGTCGCGCTCGAACTTCCTCCGGAAGGAGGCGTCGGCCGGGGGGTAACCGGGTACTTGCTCGCGAATCTGGTCGAGGCGGAGGGGGCGCTCGGCCGCCAGCAACACTTCGATGAGTGTGATCAGCCGTTCCAGCTTGTCGATCCCCGTCATGCGGGGGCGAGGCTACAGCGAGGCGATGAGCTTCTCGACCCGCTCGTCACGGGATTTGAACGGGTCCTTGCAGAGGACCGTGCGTTGGGCCTGATCGTTGAGCTTCAGGTGCACCCAATCAACGGTGTAATCGCGCTTGCGCTCCTTGGCCCGCCGAATGAACTCCCCCCGAAGGCGAGCCCGGGTGGTTTGCGGAGGCGTCTCGGTCGCCACATCGATCTCCTCATCGGTGCACAGGCGCTCGACCAAGCCATGCTGTTGGAGCTTGTAGAACACGCCACGGTCCCGGCTCACGTCGTGGTACTGCAGGTCGAGCAGGGCAACACGCGGGTGGCTGAGTGGCAGATCGTGGCGGGCCCGGTATTGCTCCACCAATCGGTGTTTGATGACCCAATCGACCTCCCGATCGAGCTTGAAGGGGTCGTTCTCCAGGTTGGTCATGCAGTGCTCCCACATCTGGAGAGCTTTGGTCTCAAGGGGGCTGAGATCCCGACGCTCGGCATACCGCAAGGCGCGGGTGAGATATTCGCTCTGGATCTCCAGCGCACTGAGCTCACGGCCGTCGGCGAGTCTGACCCGACGTCGGCACGTGAGGTCGTGACTGATCTCCCGTATGGCCCGGATTGGATTTTCCAGCGTCATGTCGCGAAGAACAACGCTCGGTTCTTCGAGCATCCGGAGGATGATGGCGCATGCTCCCACCTTCAGGAAGGTGGAATATTCGCTCATGTTCGAGTCGCCCACGATCACGTGGAGTCGCCGGTAACGCTCGGCATCGGCATGGGGTTCGTCGCGCGTGTTGATGATCGGGCGGCTTCGGGTGGTGGCGCTGCTCACGCCTTCCCATATGTGCTCGGCGCGTTGACTCATGCAGAACATCGCCCCCCGCGCCGTCTGCAGCACCTTGCCGGATCCGGCGTAGATCTGCCGGCTCACGAGGAAGGGGATCAAGACGTCGGCGTAGTGGCTGAACTCGTCGCGACGGCTCGTGAGGTAGTTCTCGTGACAGCCGTAGCTGTTGCCCGCCGAATCCGTATTGTTCTTGAAAAGATAGATCGTTCCGCGGATTCCCTCCTCGCGTAGGCGCTGCTCGGCACTCACCAACAGCTGCTCGAGAATGCGCTCGCCGGCCTTGTCGTGCACCACGAGGTCGTGGAGCGAATCGCACTCTGGCGTGGCGTACTCCGGGTGACTTCCGACGTCGAGATACAGCCGCGCACCGTTGGCCAGAAACACATTCGAGCTCCGACCCCATGACACAACGCGCCGGAAAAGATAGCGGGCAACTTCATCTGGGCTGAGCCGACGTTGGCCACGCAACGTGCACGTGACGCCGTATTCATTCTCGAGCCCGTAGATCCGTCGCTCCATCGGGCCACGCTATCGGTCCGACTCCAAAGATCGTGGGCACACTCCCGACGAGCGTCGCCATCCGATGGCAACGAACCGCAGGTCAGGCCAAGAGGGCCGTGACCTCGTCGTCGTCGAGACGGCGGAAACACCGGCGAGCGGCTGTGCGATCGAGCACCGCAATTTCGAGGTCGGTTGCGGTGAGCGTGCGCTCGGTCCCCCCCAACGCCTTGACCACCATCGAAAGCGCAGACCCCAAGTCGAGCGAGTCGGACCAGGTCTCCCCGAGCCGCTCGGTTATGGCCTCGGCTTCGCCACCGAGGGCCAGCAATCGCTGCTTGTCCATCACGGTGCCGTCGTACTGGATATGAAAGAGCTGATCCTGCGTGGGGTCGGCGCCGGCCTCCGCCACAAGGATCTCCACCTCGAGCGGCTTCATCTCGTGCGTGAATATCTGGCCGAGAACCTGGGCGTAATGGTTGGCAAGGCTGCGAGCCTCGACGTCCTCCCGGGAGAACGCGTAGCCCTTCAGGTCGGCGTGGCGAACGCCGGCAATCCGGAGTTGATCGAACTCGTTGTATTTCCCAACCCCCGCGAAGGCGATGCGGTCGTAGATCTCGCTCACCTTGCGCAAGGTGGTGGACGGGTTCTCGGCGCACAAAACGATGCCGCCCACGAAGGTGACCGCCGCCAAACTCCGGCCCCGGGCGATTCCTTTCCGGGCATAGTCGGCCCGGTCCTTCATCACCTGTTCGGGCGCCACATAGAACGGCATGCTCATGACGGTGACCCTCCGAGGTCGGTGGTGGTCTCCGGGATCCGGCCTGGGCCATTGGATTCCCGCTCGATCTGTATGGCCAGGAGCGCCTGGAAACGTGCGGCGATCTCGTCGTCACCAACACGGGCGAACCCCTCGGCGGTGATCGTGGCGATGACCGGGTAGATGCCTCGGATCACGTCGGGTCCACCCGTGGCACTGTCCTCGTCGGCGGCCTGGTAGAGCGCGTTGATGGCAAGGTCGATCGTCGTTTCGCGGTCCATGCCTTCCCGGAAACCGAGCTTCACCACCGTTGATGCGTGGATGCTTCCCGAACCGGTCGACGAGAAGTTGCTCTCCTCGTAGCGGCCACCGGTGACGTCGTATTGGAAAAGCCGACCGGTTGCTCTGCGCATGTCGTAGCCCGCGAACAGTGGCACGACGACCAATCCCTGCATCGCCGCCGGTAGATGGTCACGCACCATCTGGCCAAGCTGGTTGGCCTTGCCTTCCAGGCTGATCTCCGAACCTTCGACCTTCTCGTAGTGCTCGAGCTGCAGCTGAAAGAGCTTGACCATCTCGATGGCCGGACCGGCGGCACCGGCGATAGCGACACCCGAATGCCGGTCGGCAGGGAACACCTTCTCGATGGCGCGATGACTGATGAAGTTGCCCGACGTGGCTCGCCGGTCACCCGCCATGATCACGCCATCGGCATACCGGATGGCCACCACTGTGGTGCCATGGGTGATCTGGAGCGCCGGTTCCACCGGGCTGACGGGGACGGGGGCGGCGAGCCCGGCAGCACGCATGAGCGCCACAAAATCGGGCCCAGGATCGGAGCCGGGAGCAAAGGTGGGGAGAGTCACGGGCGGCAGGCTACCCGGTGCGCAACCGACCCCGACCCCGTACGGGCGGGTCGGTGCTACTGCCCACCCTTTTGCACGTACCCCTTCACAAAGTCTTCGGCGTTGGTCTCGAGTACCTCATCGATCTCGTCGAGGAGGTCGTCGAGCTCGGCTTTGAGCTTCTCGCCCTTCTCGGACACGGGAGGTGCCTCCTGCACCGTCTCCTCGTCCTGTCGGGCGGGGACGGTCTTTTTGATCTGCTCGCGTTCAGCCATGTTCGTTTCCGTGTCAGGGGGGAGACCCGAGCCGATCGAGGAGATCGGTCGGTGTGTCGCACTCGTCCAACAACTTACCCACGTGCGCTGCCGTTCCGCGCGTCGGCTCCATCATCGGCACCCGACGGAGCGGATCCTTCCCGAGGTCGAACACCATGGAGTCCCAGTTCGCGGCCACCACACTGTTCGGCCACTTCGCCAGGCACCGCCCGCGAAAGTACGCGCGTGTGTCGGTGGGCGGCTCGGTCATCGCTGATCGCACCGCGTCGTCGTGAACGAGGCGCTCAAGCCCAGCCCGTCGCGCGAGCGACTTGGCGGGCCGTAGATCGTGGTATTGCAGGTCCATCGCCGCCAACCGAGCATCGTTCCAGGCGAGGTCGTGGCGATCGCGGTACCCGTCGATCAAACGGTGTTTGGTGACCCAATCGAGACGACCGGCAAGGGTGGATGGGTCGAATTCGAGTGCGGTGAGCACTTCCTCCCACCGTTGGAGGACTTCACGTCCGACATCGTCGCCCACCACTTCGAGGCCTCGCTCGTCGGCATACTTACGAGCCTGATCGAGCAGCTCCCACTGCACGCCGAGCGCCGTGATGGTGGACCCATCGGCGAGCTCGAGGGGCAGCCCCAAGGAGAGGTCGTAGCTCACCTGTCGCATGCACCACACCGGCGCGGTGAACACGAAGTCGCGCCGAAGAAAATCGTCTTCTACCATCGCCAAGACAAGCGCTGTGGTGCCGACTTTGAGGAAGGTCGCCAGCTCCGAAAGATTGGCGTCACCGCAGATCACGTGGAGTCGACGGTACTTCTGACTGTCGGCGTGCGGTTCGTCGCGGGTGTTCACAATCGGCCGCTTCAACGTGGTTTCGAGCCCCACCTCCTCCTCGAAGAAGTCGGCCCGTTGGGTGATCTGGAAGGGGACGTCCTCCCACGACAGACCGGGTGCCTCGGTCCCGACTTTGCCGGCACCGGTGAACACCTGCCGGGTGATGAAGTGGGCCATGGCATGCGTGACGATCCGCCCGAACGGCACGAGCCGATCCATCAGGTAGTTCTCATGGCAGCCGTAGCTGTTGCCCTTACGGTCAGAATTGTTCTTGTAGATCACCAGTTCTTGGCCAGGAGGCAGCAGGTTGCGGGCGGCAACCATCGACTCCACCAGGATCTCCTCGGCCGCACGGTCGAATCGCACGATGCTCCGCGCATCGGCACACTCCGGCGTCGACAGCTCCGGGTGGGCGTGGTCGACGTAGTACCGCGCGCCGTTGGTGAGCACCGCATTCACGAGATGGGTTTCCACCTCGGGTGGCATCGCCCCGGGGGTGCGGCCCCCGCGAGCATCGTTGCCCGGGGTCTCGTCCTCGAAGTCCCATCCGACCTTGGCCGCGGCCGCGGGCTCCGCAGACCGTCGATCCAGATCCTGTAAATACGCGTTGATCAGCAGCGACGACGCCGCAATGGGATTGGAATCCTGGGTGCCACGGATGATGATCCCGTACTCGGTCTCGACACCGATGATCTTGGGAATGGCCACGAGTCGACCCTATCGGGCCGGTCGCACACCACCATGCGTCGGTGCGTCGACCCCCATCGTGCTTCGACGAATCGCGCTTCTACAGATACTGCCCGGTGGTGACACGTTCGATGGAGCGACCGCCCTTGGTGTCGTCTTCGTTGCGCTTCTTCACCAGGGTGCGCACGTAGACGATCCGCTCGCCCTTCTTGCCGGAGATCTTCGCCCAGTCGTCGGGGTTCGTGGTGTTGGGCAAATCCTCGTGCTCACGGAACTCCTGGTGGACCGACTGCACGAGGTCATCGAGGCAGAGCCCTCTTGCTCCCCCACCGATCTGCCGCTTGATCGCCAGCTTCTTCGACCGTCGCACGATGTTCTCGATCATGGCACCGGAGGAGAAGTCCTTGAAGAACATCACCTCTTTGTCGCCGTTTTGGTAGGTGACCTCGAGGAACTCGTTGTCTTTGTCGGATCGGTACATTTCCTCGACCGTCAGCTCGATCATGGCCATCACCGCCTTGGCCGGATCGCCTCCTCCTCGCGTGTGCACCTCGTCCACATCAAGTGGGAGATCGGTCTTGAGGTAGCGGCCGAAGATCTGTGTGGCGGCCTCTTCGTTCGGCCGCTCGATCTTGATCTTCACGTCGAGCCGACCGGGCCGAAGGATGGCGGGATCAATGAGGTCCTCGCGGTTCGATGCACCGATCACAATCACGTTCTTGAGTCCCTCGACCCCATCGATCTCCGTGAGAAGCTGCGGAACGATCGTGGACTCGATATCCGAGCTGATGCCACTTCCACGCGTGCGAAACAACGAATCCATCTCGTCGAAGAACACGATGACGGGCCAACCTTCCTCGCTCTTCTCACGTGCTCGCTGAAAGATCAGGCGGATCTGACGTTCGGTCTCCCCCACGTACTTGTTGAGCAGCTCCGGGCCCTTGATGTTCAGGAAGTAGCTCCGGGCCTGCTTGTCGGAGCTCACCTCCGCCACCTTCTTGGCCAGCGAGTTGGCCACGGCCTTCGCGATGAGGGTTTTCCCGCAGCCCGGAGGGCCGTAGAGCAGGATTCCTTTCGGCGCCGGGAGCGAGTACTCGATGAAGAGGTCCTGGTGGAGGAACGGCAACTCGACGGCGTCGGTGATGAGCTCGATCTGACTATCGAGCCCCCCGATATCCGAGTAGCTGATGTCGGGCACCTCTTCCAACACGAGCTCCTCCACCTCCGGGCGAGGCAGCTTCTCGATGAGCAGGCCCGACCGGGGATCCATCAGTACGCTGTCGCCGGCCCGCAACTTCTCGTCGAGCATCCAGTCGGCCAGCTCCGCGACCCGCTCCTCGTCCGCACGCGCCGCGATCATTGCACGATTGCCTTCGAGGAGCTCCTTGATGGTGACCACTTCGCCGGTGAGCTCGGCGGATCGGGAAAGAACGACATTGAAGCTCTCGTTGAGCACAACTTCGTTCCCCCGGTGCAGCCCCGCAGCTTCGATGTCGGGGTGGATCGCCACGCGCATCTTGCGCCCACCGCTGAATACGTCGACCGTGCCGTCGTCGTTGTGGCCGAGCAAGACGCCATAGGCCGACGGGGGCTGGGTGAGCTTGTCGACTTCCTCCCGAAGGGCGCCGATGTGATCTCTCGCCTCGCGCAGCGTGTAGGTGAGCTTTTCGTTTTGGCTCACCGCCTGCGCGAGCTGACCCTTGGTCTCGAGCAGGCGTTCTTCCAGGGTGCGCACGCGTTTGGGGGCGTCTTGCAAGCGCCGACGCAGCGCCACCACCTCGTCTTCGAGCACGAGGGCTTGTTCCCGCAACTCCGCCATTTCGGCCTCATTGGCGGTTCTGCGCGCTTCGTCGTCGGGCTGATCCATGGGGGAACTCCTCGGGTGGTCGACGCGGCGACCCTACACCGGAGGTACCGCCGATCGGCGGAGGTTCCGGCGTTTCTTTGGGAAGCACCGGTTTAATTTCGTCGTGGGTATAGACTTCTCTCAGCACGGTGCATCCGTGCAATGGATCACCACTCGGCCCTCGGGTCGCTACCAACGAAGGTCAGGCAACACCATGGGTATGAAGGTCTGGATCGACCAGGATCTGTGCACCGGAGACGGCCTCTGCGAAGAGATCGCGCCCGATGTCTTCACCCTCCTCGACGATGGTCTCGCCTACGTCAAGGAAGGCGCCAAGGTGTTCTCCGAGCCTGGTGGCAGCGCCGGACTCGCCAACATCCCTGACGGGCAACTCGATGCGGTCATCGAATCCGCCGAGGAATGCCCCGGCGAGTGCATCTTCATCGAAGCCGAATAGCCGGACGACCCCGTTTTCCTCGTTCCGCGGGGACTCTGGTTGACGTCCGCGCCCTCGCTCTGAGCCCTCCGGCCCTGGGTGCGCGCCGCCCGCGGTCGTCCGTACTGTCATCATGGACGTCGTGGCCACGCCTGACGAGTTCCCGTCCGATGCACCCCCTCCCGCCGGGCCGTCATCTCTCACGGGGAGATTGATCATTTCTGCCCCCGGCGCCTACGACGACGAGAACTTTCGTCGTACTGTCGTGTACTTGCTCGAGCACGGTACGAACGGGGCAATCGGCGTGATCCTCAATCGCCCCACCGAAACGGTTGTCGAAGACGCCTTCCCAGGATGGGGCGATCATTGCTCAGGACCGGCGGTGCTGTTCGCTGGTGGACCAGTGCAAGACGGCATGATCATCGCCCTGGGCCGGCTTCGACCTCGCGGCGCACCGGATCGCGGGTGGCAGCCGGTCGTGGATGGTTCCGGCAGTCGCGTCGGTACAGTCGACCTCCGACTGCCGAGTTGGGATCTCGCCCCCCACCTCGACGACGTGCGGGTCTTTTCCGGCTACGCCGGCTGGTCGGCGGGCCAACTCGAACACGAGATGCGCATGGACGGTTGGCATGTGGCCCACGCCGATCCCAGCGACATCTTTCACCGAGTGCCCTCGCAGATCTGGGCCGACGTGCTTCGACGCCAGGGTGGCGGGCTCGCCGTCCTGGCCCACTACCCGGCCGACGTGCTCGCGAACTGACCAGGCGCGTGCACTCAAATACAGGCCCCGGTGATCTCCACGGACGGCCGCACGGCGGGGAGGGATGCCAGCATCGCTCGAAGTTCATCGGTGCTCAACGCGTAGGCCACGTTCGATCGGTCGGGAGCGATGGCGAAGGCCACGCCCACGACGCGGCCCTCGGGATCGACGAGCGCCGAGCCCGAATCACCCGGCCGCAGCGACGATGCCAACTCCAACACCGATCGCTCGGTCAACGAGCTGTCATAGATGTCACGGCCGACTGCGGTGATCATGCGTGAGATCCGGAACGGCGCAATACGGAGCGGCTCGCCCCCCGGGTGCCCAAACACCCCGCCCCGCCCCTCCCGCACCGACTCACCGATGGGGAGCGCCGGGCGGTTGAGCCCCGGCACCCGCAGAATGGCGAGGTCCCGGCGCGGATCGAATGCCCACACCTCGGCATCGACGAACGTGCCATCGTCGCGTTGCACCTGCGTGCGCCGCTCCCCGCTCACCACGTGCGCGTTGGTGACCACCAAGTCGTCGCCCACCACAAAACCGGAGCCGTCCTGGATGCGGTTGCAGGCCACGCCTTCCACTTTCACCACCGACCGAGCAACCCGATCGGCGGTGGTTCGGCTCAGCCCGCTCGACTCCGGCGGGGGGCCGATCTCCGGCGTAGGACGCAAGGACTCGAAGACCTTGGGGAACCCGTCACCCACCACCGCCTGAAGACTCCCGATCGTGTCCGGGGCATCCGGGAGGGCCCCGTCGAGCCACCTCGCCGTGGCCGAGTTGGCCGTCAAGGACGCCGCCTCGCCTGGGGTGCGAGCCGCCAGCGGCACGAGCAACCACACGGCCGCAATGGCGCCGAGTCCCCCGACCAGCCCGCCGATGATCCGATCGACCATCGCGCCCCCGCTGGTGGCCCGGCGAGGGCGAACCCGTCCGCCGACAGCGAACCCGATGGCCTGAAAGCCCAGCGCGCACAGCCCGAGCACTGCCAACGTCAGCGCCAGGGCAGCCATCCCCCGAACGCCGTTGAACCATTCCAGGAGCAGCGGCAGCACCTTCACGCCGATGAACAGGCCGACCGCCATTCCCACCCAGGACAGCACCCGCGTGATGAATCCAAGGCGGTACCCGCCCACTATCCCGGCGAGCACCAACGCGCCGATGAGCAGGTCGAGCAGATTCACGGATCGAACCTATCGGCCGTTCGAACGCCGGTGGTTTCGGGGAGCAGCGGGCAGGCCAGATCAGGCGCCGCGACGGGCGTGGGTCAGGAAGCCGGTGTGCGCCACCATGCGATGATCGGGGCGTACGGCCTGGCCCTCGACGTGCCAGGTGCGATGGAGTACTTCGAGGGTCTCCGCCATCACGAAGTTGTTCGCCTCCAACGAATCACGCAGTTGGCTCACTTGCATGACACTCGGTACGTAGGCGAGGAAGATGCCACCGGGACGCAACGCCGTTCTCGCGTGTTTCACCACGTTCCACGGCTCGGGCAGATCGAGCACCACGCGGTCGAGCTCATCGACGTCGACACCCTCGTAACAGTCGCGCTCCTCCACGTGGTAACGGTTGAGCGCATCGACGCCGAGGAAGTCCGCCACGTTGGCCTGCGCCCGTGCGGCAAAATCGGCGCGCAGCTCGTACCCGAAGATCTCCGCTCCCGCCCGGAGCATGGTCATGGACAACGCACCGGAACCGATGCCGGACTCCAGCACGCGAGCTCCGGGAAAGATGTCGGCGAGCAAGAGGATCGGCCCGAGGTCCTTCGGGTAGATCACTTGGGCTCCGCGTTTCATCTTCAGCACGTACTCCGACAACGTGGGTCGATAGATCACGAACGCGGCGCCACGGGTGGAGCGCAGCTCGATGCCTTCGTGAGCCCCGATGATGTCGTCGTGGTTCAAGAATCCGGCATGGCTGTGGAACTCGCTGCCAGCGGTGAGCTTGACGAGGTAGCGACGATCCTTTCGGTCGAGCAGCAACACCTGCTCACCCACCAGAAACGGACGCCCCGGGATGGTGCTCATGCCGAGGTCCGGACGCGCGGCGAGATCGTCACCGGAATCTGACCACCGGCCCGATCGACCAGAGCACAGAACGCACAAACCTCCGGATTGCTCGTGGGTGCTCCGCACCGAGTGCAGGCGTTCAGCGATGCCTGCTCTTCTTCTGCTTCGGGTCGGAACATCGCCGACGCCCGAGCCAGAAACCCGAAGTAAAAGTCGTGTTTGCTTCCCGGCGAGGTGACCTCGATGGCATTGAGCGCCTCCTTGTAACCGAGGTGTTTGTTGCCGGCGGCCATCGGGCACTCTTCCACGATGTAGTCGATGTTCTTCAAGACGCAATAGGCCGCCATCTCCCGCTCACCGAGACGAACGAGTGGCTTCACCTTCCGGGGGAACCCGTGGCGTGCGGGAAGGACCGGGAGCTGGCGCCCGAGGTAGTCGGTCTGCCACCGCAGGGTGTTCCCGAACAACACGGCCGCTTCATCATCGAGGTTGTGGCCCGTGGCGACGACGTCGAAGCCACCGTCGAGGGCCGCCTTGTCGAACAGGTGGCGTTTGGACATGCCACAAACCGAACAAGGGACACGTTTGGCCACTTTGGATCCTGTCGGGATGTCGTAGCCATAGACCTCGGGCAAGCTCACCTCGTGCAGCAGCACTCCACGGCTCGCGGCGTAACGCCGGGCGTAATCCGTGCTCGAGGCGGAGTAGTCGCCGATCCCCAGACCGATCACGAACCCCTCCGCCTGGTATCCGAGGTCGAGCAGGATGTCCCAACAAGCCAGTGAGTCTTTGCCGCCGCTGACGGCCACCAGGACCCGCTCCCCTGCGGCGATCATGTCGAAGTCCTTGATCGCTTTGGCCGTTTGGTCGCGACACAGCTTCAGAAAGTGCTCCGAACAGAAGTTGGCGTTGTGGCGACGGATGTCGATCACGGCCGGGCCGCGACACACTCGACACTTCATGCCGAACCGCCGCTGATGACGGGTCGAATCTCGACCGTTTGGTCGTCGTGAATCGTGGCGTCGTTCGGCACGAGCGTGCCGTCGGCGATCACCAGGATGGACTCGCGGTTCAGATCGAGCTTGTGCACCAACGCCTGCACGGTGATCGGCCCGGGGAACTCGATTTCGCGGTTGGGGTTGCGCAGCAGCACCTTCACCCGATCATTCTCGCAGAACCGCAGTGAACTGCCCGCACTCGTTCAGCGCCGGGACGCCCGCGTTGCATTCTTCGACTCGCCACGGGAGGACGGTTTGGTAGGGGCGGGTTGGTGTCGGGCCGCCCTGCGCTCCGCCTTGGCCGCCTTCTTGGTTTCTGCCTTGGCGGCTTTCTTCCGATCCTTGCGGCTGAGCTTGGGCCGGTGGTGGGTGATCACCAGCGTTTGACCCGGTTCAATCGACTCGGAGATGACCACGGGCGCCTCCGGCTTGAGCGCCCACGCCAGGGCACGGAGCCCGTAGGCCAGCGCGGCAACCCCGACCCAAGTCCACGAACCCCCACGAATGCCCCGTGTCATCCCCAACCGGCGGAGGCGTGCCCCCGGCGACGCGGAGGGGGCACGACCGAGGGGACCAGGAAGACGCACGTCAGATCCGACGAATCTCGACAACGGTGCGCGCTCGGCGACCCTTGCGACGACCGAGCCAGAACGCCATCACCACCACCCCGACGACGACGGCGGCGCCGACCATGATCGCCTTGTTGGCCACCTCATCTCGGATGATGTCGGACTCGCCCTGGAGCTCACGAAACTTCGCCTCGATATCGTCGCGCGTGATCTCCTTCGGTTCAGAAGTGCCCTTCCGGTTCGTGACATTCATGGTCGTGCTCCCGACGGCGAAGGGTGGACATCGGCGTCGGTGCTCGATCGCGGCGAAACGATCTCGACACCTGCAGCGACCGGTGCACGCTTCTTGATCTTCAGGACGAGGATGCCACTCCAGGCGCACAGAAAAAGGCCCACGAGGACATACGGGGCAAACGACCAGAATCCCTGCATTCGTTCGAGCAGCTGTAGCCCGCGCAACACGCCGAGGGCCAGAAAGCAGCCGCCGAACCCCACCATCAACCCACCAGGAATCGCCCGCTTGAGCGCCGCCCCGACGGGGCGCAGGGGATCGATGGTCTGTTGTTTGGTGTAGGTGACCAATAGCTCCTTGAGATCGTTGACGATCTCCGGGATGCTCTGGGGTGGCGATGCGGCCACAGATGGTCCTCTCGACGTAGGGGCCACGCGGCCCAGAAGGACGCTAGCGCAGCACCGCGGGCGCGCCAGCGCTGCGACGCCGTCACGGCGCTGGCCGGACATCTTTACGGCGAGTCGTCGGGATCCAGGGGATCCCCGAGCGCCATCCGTGCCTCGCACGTACGCAACTCGTCGTGGAGCAAGTCGGTCAGCTCCTCGACGCGGATCTCCGGTGTAGGGGCGGCAAGCAGCCGCTGCCGATCGGCCGGACCGAGCGGCGACACCGCAACGGCCTGGTAGCTCGCCAGCACCTCCTCGGAACTCAGTTCCACCGTGGCGGGCATCACATCCTCACCCAGCTCCGAGGCCACGGCGAGCACACGCCGGAGCAGGGCGACGCATTCGTCGAGCGAAACACGAAATCGCGGGCCCGGATCGGGATCGGCCCAATCCACCACCGATGCCAACGGATAGGGATCGTCGTCGAGCCAGGCCTCCACGCGCACCCGCCTGGTGCCCACACATGCAAGGGCCCACCGCCCATCGGGCATCTTGGCCGCTTCCACGATGCGGGCCACCGTTCCCACCAAGCAACGGGTGTCCCCACCCCCTACCTCACTCCCCCGCTCGATCAAGACCACACCGAACTCCGGCTCGGTATCGTCGGCGAGGCAATCGTCGACAAGTTTCCGGTACCGGTCCTCAAAGACGTGAAGCGGCAACACCAACGATGGCAACAACACAGTCCCCAGCGGGAACATCGGAAGTACAGAATCCGGGCGAGCTTTCGTCACAAGACGCTTTCCATCAGGTGGCCGGTTTGGGCCCGAGGGCATCGATCGGTGCCGCCGGGGGCAGGCTGAACAGTCCCAACACGAGAGCATCTTCGAAGGACGTGGCGGGCACTTTGGGTGGAGGCTGACCGTTGACGACCATGGCGAACGTGAGGACCGAGCCATCCCCCGGCACGGCAAAGCCGGCGAGCGCGCTCACGTCGTTGAGCGTTCCGGTCTTGGCGTGTAGCCGACCGTCGGCCGGGGTGTTCCGGAAGCGGGTGCGCAGGGTTCCGGATCTCCCCGCAACCGCCAGCCCCGCGGCGAGGGGCGAATCCTGGCCGGCCCCATCGAGCACGGAGACGAGAAGGCGGCAATCGAGACGATTGTTGCGGTCGAGGCCGGATCCGTCGGCCACCAACAAACCCGACAGGGGAAATCCTCGGCGTCGCAGAAGGTCGGCGATCGCCGCGGTTCCGGCGGCGGTAGAGCCCACCTTCGATACCGCCAATCCGATCTCCTTGGTGAGCAACTCCGCTGCGGTGTTGTCGGACCACGTGAGCACTTCGGCCGCCAGATCCTTCACCGGGAGCGAATCGAGGCTCGTGAGCTCGACAGCATCGGGGGGCGCGACCCCCGCCACCGGTTGACCCCGAACGGTGATGCCACGGGCCCGGAGGTACGACTGGAGGGTTTCCGCGGAAAGCACCGGCGGATCCCCAACGAGGCGGTTGGTGGCCGGCTTGTCGGGATCCTTGGAGAGCCCGCTGATGCCCCGGTTCACATTCAGCGCCGAGAGTGCGCCCACAGCGTCGGTCTTTTGGTACGACGGCGACCATGTGGCGACGGCCCGCTCGGCGTCGTAACGCGAGTCATCTCCCACGATGTTGCCAGTGACTTCGGTGATGCCCGCCGCCTTGATGCGATCCGCAAGGCGCGAGAACTCCGTGCCGGCCTGGTTCTGATCTTTCAGCGTCACACGGAATCCCGGCGTGAACAACAGCGGATCGCCTCCGCCAACGAGGAAAAGATTGCCGGAGACCACTCCGGCCACAGGGGGCATCGCCACTCGAACCGTGGTGCGGAGCCGGGTATCGGGACCGAGGATCTCGATCGCCGCGTACGATGTGAGCAGCTTGTTGGTCGATGCGGGCAGGAGCCCGCCGGTTGATCCCCCACTCGCCACCACCCGACCCCGTTCCGCGACCACCGCGCACGTCTCTGCGGGAGCGTCTTCAAGCGCCTTGGCAAGCGTTGTGGCCACCGCCGCATCGCCCGTCGACGAACGCAGGAGATACGGAATCCGTCGCGCCGAGAACACCGGCGTGACCAGCCGACTCCCGGTGGCACGCCCGGCCGTGCCGGGCGAGGCCGACCGAGCGGTCGCCGACGATTGTGCACCCGCCGCCCCACCGGGCACCACCGACCCGAGCACCAACGAACCGAGCACCACGAGTGCGGACGCCACAACGACAGATGCCCGCGATGGGCCGCCGCGCGACAGTCGGTGCGCGCGAGGTCCCGTGGGTGGCATCACGATGAGGGTACTGCGCCGGTTTCCCCTGCCTAACGCGGCGGGGTGGGAAGTCCCCGTCGACGGCGCCATTCGGCATAACGCACGAGGTGACCGAGCGCACGAACGGCACGGTTCGAGGACGGATAACAGTAGCGGCCGCTGTCGACCACGCCCCGCACCGCCGCGTTGCCTGGCGAGGTCACCGCCAGTTCCGTGGCGGTGAGAATTGGCTTGCCGAGCGTCCGTGCGAGATCCGACGCGGCCGCGGTGTACCGCACCTCCTGCCGCTCGTGATAGCTCACGATTCGCTCGAGCCCGTGGTCCGGATAGAAACGCCCCTCCCGCTCCATCTTCGCGGTGTTCCCTTGGATCCCCATGCCAAGGAATACGACGCTGTCGACCTCGGGGTGACCGGCCGCGGTGGCCAGCACGTCGGTGATGGTGTCCTTGCCCTCACCGCCCGCCATGTCGATCGGGTTGTTGCGGCTCCAACGCGGCGGGAGCTTCCCGTCGAGGTCGGCCCGCAGGTCGTCGGGCAAGCCGATGAGCTTCAAGCTCGAATCACCGGCGATAGCGTCGGCGGTCACCACACCCCAACCGCCCGCGGTGCTGACGACCACGACGTTCGGGCCCGTGGGCAGGGGTTGGGTGGCGAAGGTGGCCGCCACTTCGTAGGCCTCTTCGATCGTGGTGGCCCGCACGGCGCCCGCCTGGCGGCACATGCCATCGAAGACACGGTCGTCGGTGGCCAAGGATCCGGTGTGACTCGCCGCGGCGCGGGCACCGCCGGCAGTGGCGCCCCCTTTCACCAGCACCACGGGAATCTGTTCACACACGGCACGCAGCCGGTCGTAGAACCGACGCCCGTCGACCACGCCCTCGACATATGCCAGCGCCACGTCGGTGGCCGGATCGTCGGCGAAGAACTCGAGGAAGTCGGCCACGCCAACCTGGGCGGCATTCCCGGCACTCACCGCCCGGCTGATCCCGACGCCCGACGCGATCGCATAGTTCTGGAAGCTCGAAACGAAGTTCCCACTCTGACTCACGATCCCGATGCGGCCGGCCGGCGGGTAGGGCGCAACGATCTGCGCGCACAGGGAGGCGGGCGTGGAGATCACACCCTGACCGTTGGGACCCACGAGAAGCATGTCGAGCTCACCGGCAAGGTCCACCAGCTCCTGCTGGGCCCGCACACCATCCGGGCCGGACTCGCCGTACCCCGCCGACGACACGAAGGCCGCTCGAATCCCTTTTGCTGCGGCCTGACGGAGGAGGTCCTGGTTGGTGGATGCGGGCGTACACACGAAGATCAGGTCGGCGGCACCATCGGGCACCTGGTCGATGTCGGTGAGCGCCTGCACCCCCAGAATCTCCGATCCGTCTCGATTGGTAGGAAAGACGTTCCCTGCGTAGCCCGCCACCAAGATGTTGTGGAGTGCCACAAAACCGAACTTGCCGGGGTGGGTGGACGCCCCGGCGACCACGACGCCTTTGGGTTCGAAAAGCGCGAGGAAATGCTGCGTCGAAGGTCGCCATGACGTCGTGCTGGCGCCACTCGTGCCGGATCCTCCACTCATGCCGGGATCTCCACTCATGCCTGAACCTCCACCAAGGCGTCGACGGCAACGGGTACACCGTCGACGACGATCAACGGGTTGATGTCGACCGACACGATCGAGGGATCGGCCTCGGCGGCGTCGCTGAGCCCGACCAGGATCTGGCGTAAGGCATCACGGTCGACGGCAGGCTCTCCTCGGAACGGCGCGAGCAACGCCTGCATCTCGAGATCGTCGATCATCTCTTCCGCATCGATGGACGTGATCGGGACCAGGCGGATGGATACGTCGGCCAACGCCTCGGCAAAGATGCCGCCGATCCCCACCACCACCGTCATCCCAAACTGCGGGTCGCGGGTGAGACCGGCGATGAGCTCCCGGTTCCCGCGGAGCAACCGTGCGACCAGCAGGTGCACCTCGCCGTCGTCCGGGGTCGCGGCCTGGAGCAACTCGTCCGCCGCCAGACGTACCGCGGCCGCATCGACGAGACCCAGCCGCACGAGGCCCCGTTCGGTCTTGTGGGCGATGGCTTCACCCCCGAGCTTCACCACCACCGGGTAACCGATGGCGTCGGCCGCGAGCACCGCGTCTGCAGCTGTTGGCACGATCCGATCTTGCGGCATGGGCACACCGTGCCCGGCCAGCAACGTCTTGGACGCGTGCTCCGAAAGCGTGCGCCCTCCTCCTGAGGTCATGGCGGCGGAGCGTAACGGTTCGCACGGAACGCCCGCGAACCGTCAGGGCTCAAGAGCGGCGCGGAAGAACGCCTTCACATGCACGAGCCGCTGGGCCAAGGTTTCCTCACTCAGCGGATCTCGCCCGATGAGACCCTCCACAAAAGGCACGTCGGAGAAACACGACAACAACGCGCCGTACAAGGTGAGCAGGAGCTGCTCGGGGTCGTAGCGGCGGAGGCGGCCGGCGTCCATCTCCCGTTCGAAGTACTCGCAGGCCCGCGTGAACAAGGGGCGAAGCGCGCCTCCCAGATCGAAACCGAGCCGAACACCACCATCGAGCGCCTCTCGCCGCACGATCCGCACAAACTCGGGGTTGGCGGTGAAGAACTCGTAGCCCGCCTCGAGCACCCGATCCACCTTGGCCCAGCCGTTGTCGTCGACGCTCTTGTTCTCCGTGGCAACGTCCACCCGGTCCATCCATTCGAGCATGGCGGTCTGGAACACCTCCTGGTAGAGAAGTTCCTTGGAGGGGAAATGGTGAAGCAAGCTCGACTTACGGATACCCACCGCTTCCGCGATGGCGTTGATCGACGTACCGTCGTAACCGGTGGTCGCGAAACAACGCCGGGCCTCGTGCAGGATGGATGTGCGGGTAGGAACGGCATCGGCCCCGACGGGATCCGCCGCCCCCACGCGAACACCAGCCGGTTCCGGATCGCCCGTGGCCGACGAGGCCAAGGGCTGGGAGACTGCACGCATCACGGCGAGGCTACCGGACCGGCACGGGGGCGGTAACACCCTGGCTTCTGGGGTGCAGGGTCGATGGGACGCCATCAGGAGCGGTCGATAGGGTGGCCCCCATGAACATCCTCGCTGCTTTGTTCATCGAGAACCTCGATGTCCGTCCGGTTGCCGGACCCTCCACACGGATCGATCTCACCGGTGTGCAGTTCTCCACCGCTTCCGTCAGCGCGGTGCCGACCACCATCGAACCCCATTTGGTGGTGATCGTGCATTGTCCCGAGGGGGCCAAAGCATCGGCCGCCCTCGAAGTGGTCTACGAACGAGACGGCGAGCAGATCGCTCGCAACGTGCAGCCGCTGCAGGTAGAGCCGGGCAAGTTCAACTACCGGCTCGTGCGCGCCGAACTGTCTTTCGACCAGTACGGCACCATCGAAGCCCATTGTCGGATCGACCTCGGACCGGTCACCGTGGTGCCCTTCACGCTGCTTCCACCTGTCGACTGACCGGTCGACGAGGTCCAATCTCCTTCACGTCAATCCCCCGTCCGCCGAGCCCTTCGCCGCCTGTATCCGCAAGCAACCGGACCCCTGCCATCGTGGGATGTCGTGTGCCCGCCTGTCCGGGCCGATCCGGCCCGAACCGCGGCCAGACGTTTCTCCATGGGTGCACGGCGAGCCTTGCGCTGTTCTCGGACCATCCGGAGGAACGTCCTTTCCGGGCCTCCGAAGGCAGCAGGTAGGCTCGATCCGAACGACCAGGAGGAAGCGTGTCCCATCCCGATCCGCAGCTCGAACAGCTCGGCATCAACGTCATCCGGGGGCTGGCAATGGACGCCCCCATGAAGGCCAAGAGCGGCCATCAGGGCACGGCGATGGCCCTCGCCCCGCTCGCCCATGTGCTGTGGACCCGGATCATGCGCTACGACGCGGCCACCCCGAACTGGCCCGATCGGGATCGGTTCGTCCTCAGTGCCGGCCACGCATCGATCTTGCTGTACTCGATGCTGCACCTCACCGGTTTCGGCCTGGAAAAATCCGACCTCGAGGCGTTCCGGCAGTGGGACAGCCTCACGCCCGGCCACCCGGAGGTGCATCACACCGCGGGGGTCGAAGTCACCACCGGACCCCTCGGCCAAGGTCTCGCCAACGCCGTCGGTATGGCCATTGCCGAAGCCAATCTCCGGGCCCGATTCGGTCCCGACTTGGTCGACCACCACACGTTCGTCGTCGCCGGTGACGGTTGCATGCAAGAAGGCATCAGCCACGAAGCAGCGTCCCTCGCCGGCCATCTTGGGCTCGGGCACCTCATCGCCATCTACGACGACAACCACATCACGATCGACGGTGTCACCGAGCTCTCGTTCACCGACAACACCCCTGAACGTTTCCGAGCCTACGGCTGGGACGTCCACGAGATCGGAGCGGTGGCGAACGATCCCGACGCCATCGAAGCCGGCATTCGCGCCGCGATGGCCGTCACCGACAAACCGTCGCTCGTCGTGCTCCGTAGCCACATCGCCTTTCCGTCGCCGCGTTTCACGGATTCACCCAAAGCCCATGGCAATCCCTTCGACGCCGCCGAGATCGCGGCTACCAAGGAGTTGCTCGGCCTCCCCACCGACGAGGCCTTCACCATCCCCGAAGCCGTTCTCGAGATGTACCGAGCCGCCGGGGCGGTCGGTGCCTCGACCCGCGCCGCATGGCAAGGCCGCGTGGCCGCCGCTCCCCCGTCGAACAACCACGACGAGTTCATCGCCTGCCTCGATGGCGTCGGGCTGCCAGGTTGGGAAACCGCCCTGCCCTCGTTCACGGTCGGCGACTCCGTCGCCACTCGAGCGGCCAGCGGCGCCTGCCTCGCCGCCATCGCACCGCAGATTCCGGCCATCATCTCCGGCGGCGCCGACCTCACCGACAACACCAACACCACCCTCCCCGGCGTGGGGGTGTTTTCGGCCGCCACGCCGAGTGGCCGGCAGATCCACTACGGCATCCGTGAGCACGGCATGGGCGCGGCCATGAATGGCATGGCGCTCCACGGGGGGATCGTGCCGGTTGGTGGCACGTTCTTCGTGTTCGCCGACTATCTCCGCCCGGCCATTCGTCTGGCCGCCCTCAGCCGGGCCAAGGTGGTGTTCGTCTTCACCCACGACTCCGTGGGCGTCGGCGAGGACGGTCCTACCCACCAGCCCGTCGAACATCTCGCCTCGCTGCGGGCAATCCCCGACCTGCACGTGGTGCGTCCGGCGGATGGCAATGAGACGGCCGAGGCGTGGCGTTTGGCCATCCAACACGACGGTCCGACGGCATTGGTCTTGAGCCGACAGAACCTCCCGGTCCTCGCCGGCACGGGCTCGTCGGCCTCCCCCGGTGCTTTCGCGAAGGGCGCCTACATACTCCACGAACCGGACGTTTCCGCCCAGGTGGTGCTGGCGGCCACAGGCAGCGAGGTGTCCCTGTGCATCGAGGCCGCGCTGGCCCTCGCCCTCCGCAGCATCGCCGCGCGTGTGGTTTCATTCCCCTGCTGGGAACGTTTTGAAACCCAGCCGGAGTCCTATCGGGCCTCCGTGTTCCCCCCCGGAGTGCCCGTCCTCAGTGTCGAAGCCGGCGTCACCTTCGGGTGGGAACGTTGGGCCGACGCCACCATCGGGATAAACCGGTTCGGAGCCAGCGCTCCGGGTGCCGTCGTGCTGGACCGACTCGGCATGAACGTGGGCAACGTGGTGGATCAGGCCACCATGATCGCCACGGCGTCGACACCCCCACCCACATCCGCCCCCACCCCCGAAGGTGTCCCCTCATGACCCGCCTGCACGACCTTTTCGACGAGCAAGGGCAAAGCCCCTGGCTCGACAACCTGCGCCGCGGCTGGCTCCACGACGGCGAGCTCGCCCGCTGGGTCGAGGCCGGCGTTCGAGGCATCACCAGCAATCCGTCGATCTTCCAGAAGGCCATCGAAGGTTCCGCCGACTATGACGAGCAGTTCGCCGCACTGGTTGCCCAGAATCAATCGACCGAAACGAGCTACTGGGAGCTGGTGGTCGACGACATCCGAGGAGCACTCGCTCTGCTCCGGCCGGTGTCGGAGGCCACCGATGGTCTCGACGGCTATGTGTCGGTCGAGGTCTCGCCGGTCCTCGCCCACGACACCGCCGGCACCATGTCGGCGGCCCGTCACCTCGACGACCTCCTCGACGCACCGAACCTTTACGTCAAGATCCCCGGGACCATCGAAGGTCTGCCCGCCATTCAACAGATGATCGCCGAAGGCCGGAGCATCAACGTCACCCTGTTGTTCAGCTGCGACCGTTACGACGCCGTGATTGAGGCGTACCTCGCCGGCCTGGAGTCGTTCGTGGCCTCTGGGGCATCTCGCTCCGCAATTGCCGCCACGTCGTCGGTGGCATCGTTCTTCATCAGTCGGGTCGACACCGAGGTGGATCGCCGGCTTGAGGCCATCGGCACACAAGAGGCGTTGGCCCTGCGCGGCCGGGCCGCGGTAGCCAACGCGCAGCTCGCTTACCAGCGATTCCTGGATCGATTCTCCGGGCCCCGTTGGGACGCCCTTGCCGCCGCCGGCGCCCGGGTGCAGCGACCGCTGTGGGCGAGCACCTCCACCAAGAACTCGGCCTTCCCCGACACGCTGTATGTCGACGCGCTGATCGGTCCCCATTCCGTGAACACGATCCCCGACAGCACCCTGGCGGCGTTTGTGGATCACGGCACCGTGGCCCGCACGGTCGACGTCGATCCTTCGGCCGCCCAAACGGTCTTCGACCAGCTCGCCGCCGTGGGTATCGACTTTGACGACGTGGCACGAGTGTTGGAGGCCGAAGGCGTTGCCGCGTTCGTCAAGAGTTTCGACGAGCTCCTCTTCGCCCTCGACACCAAAGCCAACGAGCTGCGGGCCGGGGCCTGACCATGTACGGGTCCCTGGTGGTGGTGGACGACGTGGCGGCCGAGTTCGCCGAACGAGTCATCGAGGCGTTTCATGTTCGGCCGGCCGAGATATTCTCGGTGGCACTGTCGGGCGGCGACACCGCCCGCCGCTGTTACGAACGTTTGGCCCGAGACGCCGACACGCAGATCGACTGGTGGAAGGTGGATGTCTACTGGGGCGACGAACGCTGCGTTGCGTCCGATGACCCCGCCTCGAACTACCGCCTCGCCCGTGAGGCGCTGCTCGACCAGGTCGGCGTGGCCAATGCCACGTATCCGATGCGCGCTGATGACGGTCCCGATCCGTACCAACTACGGGTGGGTGAGCTTGGGCGGTTCGACGTGGTCCACCTCGGACTCGGGGCGGATGGCCACACGGCCTCGCTCTTCCCCGGCTCCGCGGCCCTCGACGCCGACCCGGGACGCCTCGTCACCACGAACACCGATCCGTCGGGCCGCAACCCCCACGAACGTCTCACGCTCACCTACGCGGGAATCGCTCGCGCGCGGCTCGTGCTCGTCACCGTGAGCGGTGCCGAGAAAGCCGAAGCGTTGCAGCGGGTTCGCGACGACGATCCCACGTGCCCGGCGGCGGCGATTCGTGCCGACAAAGTTGTGTGGCTCGCCGATCCCGCAGCCGCGGGCACGCCTTCCTGACCCACGGAGATTCAACTGGAGGCGTCGCCAGCGCCGGAGGTGGGAAACGGCGGTGCAAACCGGGCGTGAACCAAGGCTCGGCGCTCGCTCAACGGCAGCGATGCCGCATTGTGCAACGCACCGGCGGCGGGCGACTCGGGCCAGAGTTCATTGATCTGAACTGCAAATGCATGGGCGGCCTCGGGTCGGTCAAGGAGCAACCAACCCCATGCCTCGAGCTCATCGGCCTGGGCCCCTTCAGCTGGAACCTGGCCGAGCTTGCGAGCACGATCGGCACTCATGAGCGCCAGCTCCGGCAGATCATCGAGCAAGGCTCGCACAGCGGCGTCGCGTTCCTGCGCAAAGGTGCGAGCCGCGGGGTCGTGCCAGACCGTAGGGCTCAACGGTGCCGTTGCCGGACCGCCACGAGGAGGTCGAACGACAGTTACGTTGGCCTTCAGACTCACCGGTGAAGCCCCCGAGCGGCCGCCGCCACCAGCCCGGATGGCTTGGAAGTTCTGAAAGGCCAGTAGCCCAAAGAGCACGGCGGCGAAGAACACGCCGAAACGCCACGCCAGCAACGCCGCCCCGACGCCCACCACAACACCCACCCACTGCACCGCCCGTGTGGTGTCGCGGCGAGCGATCATCGACGAGAGGGCGGCTGCGGCGTGACCGCCGTCGAGCGGCAGCACGGGAAGGAGGTTGACCAACCCCCAACCGAGGTTGATCAACACGAGAAACCACACAAACCTGGTCAACTCCGGCGAGCTTCCGACGAGAGCACTCGACCGCCAGAGTACGAGCATCGGAAGGCCTAACGTGAAGCCGGCGAAGGGCCCCGCGAGGCTCACGATGAGGTCCTTTCCGAGGGTGAGCGACCGACCGAACGTGAGCCCTCCCATCCCGTAGAGCACCACCGACGGGGCGACGCCGAACGCTCGATAGGCCACGGCATGGCCCATCTCGTGGAGCACGATCGACACAAAGACGGCGATGGCCCAAAGCACCATGCCGGTCGCACCCAGCCCGATCCCGAAGATCACTGCCACAAAGAAGAAGCTCGGGGTCACCCGGATCGGTACCCCCGCGAACACGAACTCAACGCCTCCCGTCGTGCCGAACATGCGCAGGCCTCGATCAGGCCCCACCGGAGAGGATGACGTCGTCGACCATGGCCGCATGCGCCGTCCGGCCGAGCTTCTTCAACGCCACCTGAAACTTGAGTGCGCTCTCGAAGCCGCGCCCTCCGGCGGCGAGCAGCCCAGCCGCAACCTCGGTGGTGACGCCCTCGCTGGCCACGAGCTCTATGGCGAGGGTCTTGCTGTGGCCCTCTACGCCATTGAGGATGACACTGGCGAGTTGGGCAATGCCTTCCTCGCGCTCGCCGCCCACAAGAGCCACGCCCGCCTGCAGGTAGGGCAACGCCACGGCTTTCTTGGGGAGTCGAGCAACGACGTCGGCGGCCAGCACCGGCTTTCGTTCCGCCAGGTAGGCCCAGCCCTCGAGCTCGTCGAGCATCGTGGACTGATCAGATTTGACCTTCTGGCTCCGGGCCCGCGCGATGGCGTCGAGGGCGCGGCCCCCGTCGTGTCGTTCCAGGGCGCTCAGCGCATCGGCGATGTCGTCGCCGGTGGTGACCTTCTGCTTCTTCTTCCGGGCGTCATCGAGGTTCACCACGTTGCCCGAGCCGTCGGTCCGCCGGAAAGTGTCACGCCGGCGGTGACCGTCGCCGCCACGATGGCCCGAATCGACATCCACGTCGACCCCCGCGGAGACGTACTCCCACGAGTCCTCGTTGATGAGATCCTTTCCCTTCATTGCCGCGAAGTTCATGGCCGCCAACATCACCATGAAGAAGAACCCGACCCCGATGCGGAATCGCCCGGTGCCGGCGTTTTCGTACCACAACAACCCGAAGCCGACGACCAGCGCAGCGACCACGGAACAAATGTGTGCGGCACGAATGGTGTCGTGGCGTTTCCACTGTGTCGTGAGGTTGTGAAAGATGTTGCCACCATCGAGCGGGAGGATGGGGAGCAGGTTGAACACGCCCCACCACACCGTGACGAAAACCCAGAGGCTCATCACGATCGCCACGTTGCCGGGCAACTGGAACGCCCGCCCTGGATCTCGCAGATACCACCAGAACGGCAGGCCCGTGGCCAGGTTCATCGCTGGCCCGCCCAGACTCACCAACCACTGTTTCCGGAACGGCACACCGCCCGTGCCGAACGCCATGCCGCCGAATCCGTACAGCAGGATGTGCCCGTCCGAGCCGAAATGTCGATTCACGAGTTGGTGGCCGATCTCGTGTGTGAGCACCGCCACGAAGGCGAGCCCAACGAAGGCGACCATCACCCACAGCTCCCGGTACGACAGGGCAATCAGGAACATCGTGAGCCAGAAGAACCAATGCACCGCGACCGGCCACGGGCCAGCCTTGAAGCGCCACACACCCCGAGTTGGGTCGATCATGCTACGAACGGTATCGGATCGGGTCGTGTCTCGTACCGCAGCCACCCCGATAAGGTGCGGTTCATGACCGGGGACGACATTGTGGGGCTCAGCCTCGACGATCTCATGGCGCGCGCCGTCGCGATACGTGAGGCCACCCACGGAAACCTCGTCACGTTTTCGCCCAAGGTATTCATTCCCCTCACGATGCTCTGCCGTGACACCTGCGGGTATTGCACGTTCGCCCAGCCTCCCGCCCGGCTGGAGGCGCCGTTCCTCACCCCCGACGACGTTCTCGCCATTGCCCGAAAGGGGGCACGCACCGGATGCCACGAGGCGCTCTTCACGCTCGGCGAACAGCCAGAGGATCGGTACCCGGTTGCACACGAATGGCTCACCGCCAACGGCTACAGCTCCACGATCCACTACCTCGCGGCCATGGCAAAGCTCGTGCTCGACGAAGTTGGCCTGCTCCCCCACGCCAACGCTGGCGCCCTCTCCCCGTCGGAGCTGGCCATGTTACGCCCGGTCTCCCCGAGCCAAGGGATGATGATCGAGACGTTACGGGCCGACTTGCCCTGCCACCGCGGTGCCCCCGACAAAGTCCCCGCCCGCCGCCTTGCCACCCTCGAAGCGGCCGGGGAGCTGGCAATCCCGTTCACCACCGGCATCCTCGTCGGCATCGGCGAGAACCGCGACGATCGAATCGCCGCGTTGGAGGCCATCGCCGCCAGCCACCGTCGCCACGGTCACGTGCAGGAGGTGATCGTCCAGAACTTCCTCCCGAAACTCGGTACGGCGATGCACCGGGCCCCTGCCTGCCCACCCGTCGAGTTTCTCGATGCCATTGCGCTCGCCCGGGTGATCCTTCCGCCGGAGATCCACCTGCAGGCACCTCCCAACCTCAGCGACGACTTCGGCGTGTTGTTGCGGGCCGGCATCGACGACTGGGGCGGCGTCTCTCCCGTCACCGCCGACCACGTGAACCCCGAACGGCCCTGGCCCGAGCTCGACCGGTTGGCCGAGGTCACCAACGCCGAGGGATTCGTGCTTGCCCCACGGCTCACCATCTACCCCGAGTTCGCGCTAAACCCCGACCGATGGCTCGACCCCTCGCTGCGTTTCCCGGTGCTCGACCGATCCGATGCCGAGGGGTACGGCCGCGACGACCCCGGCGCAGTGTTCGTGCAAAAGCTCAAGCCTGCGACCCCCGAGCAGGTCGATGATGGGGTCGAGGTGCTGCATCTCGGTCAACGTTCGACCGCCTGGTACTCCGGAGGTACCGGGGCACCGCCGGTGTTGCTCGACCGCAAGGCGCGCACCCAGCACCGCCCCCCGGTCTCTGGTGCAGTCCGCGAGACACTCGATGGGGTGATGCTCGGGCAGGAGCCCGGCATCGCGGAGCTGGTCCACCTCTTCTCTGCACGCGGGCGTGAAGTCGTGGAGATTGCCGAACTGGCCGACGAACTGCGGCGGTCCACAGTCGGCGACACGATCACCTTTGTGCGCAATCGAAACATCAACTACACCAACGTGTGCACGTTCAAGTGTCGTTTCTGCGGGTTCTCGAAAGGGCCGCTCTCCCTGAATCTCCGGGGTACCCCCTATCTGCTCACGCTCGACGACATTGCCGAACGGGTCCGCGAAGCGGCGGCCTTGGGCGCCACCGAAGTGTGCCTGCAAGGCGGCATCCATCCAGATTTCGACGGCAACTATTACCTCGACGTCACCCGTGCCGTTGCCGAAGCGGCGCCGGGCATACACATTCATGGTTTCACCGCCCTCGAGGTCACCGAAGGTGCCCGGCGGCTCGACGAACCACTCGACCAGTACCTCACCCGGCTACGCGAAGCCGGTTTGCGGACCTTGCCCGGCACGGCGGCAGAGATCCTCGACGACCCCGTCCGGGCCATCCTCTGTCCCGACAAGATCGACACCGATGCGTGGCTTGATGCCCACCGCACCGCCCACGAGGTGGGGCTGCGTTCCAACATCACCATCATGTTCGGCGCCATCGAGCAGCCGATCAGTTGGGCTCGGCACCTCGTGCGCACCCGCGACCTCCAGAAAGAGACCGGCGGCTTCACCGAGTTCGTGCCCTTGCCGTTCGTGCACATGGCGGCGCCCATCTACCTGCAGAAGAAGTCGCGCCGGGGGCCCACTTTTCGCGAGGCCTTGTTGATGCATGCAGTCGGCCGGATCGCGTATCACGGTCTCATCCCCAACATTCAGGTGTCGTGGGTGAAGATGGGCGTTGCCGCGGCTCGGCAGGTGCTCCAAGCGGGTGCGAACGACGTCGGGGGCACGTTGATGAACGAGAACATCTCCCGCGCCGCCGGCGCTACCCACGGCCAAGGTATGGAACCCGACGACTTCCTCGATCTGGTCGCGCCCCTCGGCCGCCCGCTCGCCCAGCGCAGCACGCTCTACGCCACCGTATGAGTATCGAGCCCCCGCCCGTCGAGTCGGTACCAGCCGAGCGCCCGCCCGTCGAGTCGGTACCAGCCGAGCGCCCGCCCGCCGAGTCGGTGCCGTCCGCGCCGGCGCGACGTGCTCGGTACCGCACGGGGAAGGACGATCTCGACGCCGCCGTCCTGGCGCTCGTCGAACAAGCCGGTGTCCGGCGCGACGCCGACCTCGTGTTCGAGATGGTGGTGTCGGCGCTCCGGATGGGCCGCGAAGCAGTCGATCGCGGCGACCTCAAGCTCGTGAACTCGGCGCTCAAGGAGTTGCGTTACTCGTTCCTGGTTTTCGAACCCTACGAACACATCCGGAAGGTGGCCATCTTCGGCTCGGCCCGAACGGCCCATGATGATCCTTCCTACGGGCTGGCCCGCGACTTCGGCGCGGCGATCGCCGACCAGGGCTGGATGGTGATCACCGGCGCCGGTCCCGGGATCATGGAAGCAGGGATCGAAGGAGCAGGCGCCGACCGAGCTTTCGGGGTGAACATCGTGCTTCCTTTCGAAGCCGACGCGTCTCCCCTGCTTGCAGGTGACCGCAAACTCATCAACTACCGATACTTCTTCACCCGCAAGCTCACCTTCATGAAGGAGTCATCGGCGTCGGTGCTGCTACCTGGCGGGTTCGGCACGATGGACGAAGCGTTCGAGTTGCTCACGCTCATCCAAACCGGGCGCTCGCCCATCGAGCCGGTTGTGCTCCTTGAACCTCCAGGCGACGGCTACTGGACCGGCTGGCGCCATTTCATCGAACGTGATCTCGCCCATCGTGGGCTGATCGCGGCAGAGGACCTCAACCTCGTACGCATTTGCTCCACGGTCAACGAGGCTGTCGCGGAGATCACCCGTTTCTACTCGGTGTTCCACTCCCAGCGGTACGTCGGCCGACGGCTCGTTTTCCGCCTCGAACACGAACTCTCCGACGCCACGCTCGCGGCGTTGAACCACGAATTCGCCGACGTCGTGGTGCGGGGTGCGATCGAGCGAACCGGGCCATCGGCAGGCGAGATCGACGACGACGATGTGCCCCACCTCCCCCGCATCGCCTTCCACTTCAATCGACGCCACTACGCCCGATTGCGGCTCCTGGTAGACCGAATCAACAGCTCATTCGACGCCACCGCGTAAGAGCACCGACGCCTTCTCGATCGATCGCCGCGCTCGGTTGATCACCCGCTCATCGAGCTTGGCCTGTGCCACCACGTCGTCGTCACCGTCACGGGCCGCCGCCCGAAGCAGATCGAAGGCGCGAGAGCCAAGCTCCTCGGCCATCGTGTCGAGTTGGTCCGCCAGATCCTCATACCCATGCATGTCGCCAGTCTGCCCGGCGCGTGATGGCCGAGGTGACCCACCCTTCGGTTGCTCGGTTCCCACCGCCGAGTCGGTTGTTGCTCGCCGGAGTGCCGGTTCCTGGCCGTCGCCGTGCCGGGTAGAGTGCCCACGAATGGCGCACGACGACCTCCACGAGTGGCTCTCTCTCGACCTCGACGGTGACACCTGGATGTTCGACGTCACGTTCTTGCTCAGCAACTGGTCGTGCATCTATGGCCGTGGCTGTCAGGGAGTGCTCACCGGCCCGGCACCGGAGCGTCAACACGGCTGTTGCACCTACGGCGCCCATTTCGTCGACAAGGCCGACCGCAAGAAGGTCAAGGGCCTCGCCGCCGGGCTCACCGCCGACGAATGGCAATTCAAGGCGCTGGCGGAGGAGTTAGGCGGAGCCATCGTGAAAAACGGCGCCGGAGACTGGGTGACCGAATCCGTCGACGACGCTTGCATCTTCCTCAACCGGATCGAGCACCCCGGCGGTCCCGGCTGCGCGCTCCACCAGGCGGCCTGGAATCGCGACGAACGTCCCATCGACTGGAAACCCATGGTGTGCTGGCAGCTTCCGCTTCGCCTCGACGAGCACCGCGACGACAACGAGCACGCCACCCACATTCTGCGGGAGTGGAAACGTCGCGATTGGGGCGAAGGCGGCGCGGAGTTCCATTGGTGGTGTACCGAAACCGACGAAGCGTTCGTCGGGCACCAGCCCGTGTACGAGACGCTTCGCGACGAAATCATCGAGTTGGTGGGGGCCGGACCCTACGACGCGCTCTGCGCCGAGCTGAAGGATCGCCGATTCGAAGTGCCGGTTCCCCACCCCGCCCTCAAACGGGGCCCCGCTCCGGCCGACTAGAACCAGGAGAACGTGACGCTTCGAGGAGCGGATCTCGAGCCACGGTTCGGACTCTCCGAAGGACGCAAGTCGAAAGCCCCCTGGTTCCGGGTGGTAAGACTAAGACCGTCGCGAGATCCAGAAGTGGCCGGTAGCCGCCGTTTGGTTACTGTCTCGCGCACCGAAACCGACACCACAGTGGTTGCCCAAACGGGGCTTCAAGAGGGGGATCCATGCGACCGTTCAACGCCGAAGAGCTCGATCAAGCTTGTGTCGAGAACACGTTGCTCATGCCGGAGTACGTGTGCGAACAGCTCGTCGCGGCCATCGACGCCGGTAAACACGTGATCCTCACGGGACCGCCGGGCACCGGCAAGACCACCCTCGCCTATGTGGCGGCCGAGCTGGCCCGGCAAAGCATGATGTGCACTGGGTACCTCCCCACCACCGCAACCAGTGAGTGGACCACGTTCGAAACCATCGGCGGCCTCCAGCCCACGCTGGACGGGCTGATCTTCCGTGCCGGCCTCTTCGTCGAAGCCATCGAGACCGGTCGCTGGCTCGTGATCGACGAGCTGAACCGATCGAACTTCGACCGAGCGTTCGGACAACTCTTCACGGTGCTCTCCGGCTCCGCCGTCGTGTTGCCGTTCAAACGCAAGGGGCAGCCCCAACCGATCTCGATCGTGCCGCCGGGCGTGGAGCCACCAGAGAAGACCGACGCCATTCGTGTGCCGGCGAATTGGCGCATCATCGCCACGATGAACGTATTCGACAAGAACCTCCTGTTCGACATGAGCTACGCCTTGATGCGTCGTTTCGCTTTCATCGAGGTGGGGACCCCCAGCGAGGCGGTCTACCAGAAGTTGCTCGAAGGGCCGGGCGAGATCGTGGCCAAGCTCCTTCCCCTGCGAAAGTTCTCCGATCTCGGCCCCGCCGTCTACATCGACGCCGCCAAATACGCCACCCGTCGGGCCAAGGACGGGCCCACCCAATCGAGGCTGCTCTACGAGGTGTTCTACGCCTACTTCCTCCCCCAGTTCGAAGGCATGGAGGATCGCCGAGCCACCACGTTGTATCGCACCGTTGCGCAGCATCTCGATCCGCCCGAGCAGGCGGAGTTGCAACGCACGATCGGCGACGTGCTCGGCGTCGAGCTCGCGGTCTGATCGCACAGGCTCATGGCCAACACCCGCCACATCGAAGGCGAACGACGGCTCGAGCTCAGCCCGGGCGACGTGGGTTACGACGCGCTCGACGACCTGTGGGGCCGGCTCGCCCGACCCTTCGAGGCGGCGTCAACCATCGGTGCACTGATCGGGATCAGCCCCAAGGACCTCGATCGCCAGGTGGGCCTCACCGTCGCGAACTCGCCCGAAGCAGAGCACCTGCTCGACGAGTTTCCCCGCACCGTGCGGTCGCTGGCCACCTCGATGAAGACGCACGCGGAGCGCTGCGTGGGCGAGCTCCGCGGCCCCGTGCTGTGGAGCGAGACCATGTCGGCCCGTGCCTCCACCTTCGGCGCCAACGACGTCTACGTATGCGCCACTCCCAGCCGCGCCTACGACATCGACGAAAACCAGGTGCTGAAATGGGCCCTGGTGAAGCTGAACCTGGCGGCGGAGTCGGCGCTCGAAGGCGTGTCCTCGCACTCCGAGGAGCTGGTATATCGCAAGGTGCGCCGGGCCGGCAACGACGCCGGACGGTTCAGCGAACATCCGTCGATGGCCAGAGTGAGCATTCGCCGACCGAACCTCCGTACGCTGAAGCGCACGCGGTCGGGGAAGAAGAGCCATGCCTACCTTCCCGCCATCGCCTTCATCCGGAAGCTCAGCGAGCCCATCGACGCCGCCTTCGTCCGACGGCTCCGCGACCCCCACACGATCCGCCAGCACGAGCTCCTGATGACCATCGTGCACCTCTTGGAGGATCACACGGAGAACCACCTACCCGAATTTCGGATCGAGCAGGGGGCGTTGTACGCCGGTCCGGTGCAGTACCATAACCACCATCGGCTCGCCGATGGAAAGGTACAGAGCGGAGTTGTTGTCGGCCAGCTCCTGGTCGACGTTCCGCCCGAAGGCATGACCTTCGAGGATGCCGAGCGCGAGATGGCCGCCCGTGCGGGATCCCGGCATCACCGGCTCGTGCGCACCCCTGGCGACATCGAACGCGCGGTGAACCACGCCATCGAGCTCGCCACCAGCGACTAGTGCTGCAACGCGGAAGTATCGCCCCTCTCACGGCGAGCCGGATGGGTTCGCACGCAAGGACGACGGCCGAAGGCCCCCGTTCTTCCGGGCGGTGAAGACGAGGACACCGCGCACGGCCCGTCCGGCCGGCAGACACCTCGAACGTTGATGGTCGAAGCACCAGGCCGCTGGGTGTGGCGACGAACTAGTGCGATTCGTCGTGTGGCGTGACCTTGCCGGCCGATTCGTCGCCGGCGGCCAGTTCGTCGTCATCGGACTCGTCGTCGTCATCGGACTCGTCGTCGT